>SAMEA3663010__coassemble_44_pt1 | contig 79081 bp, 73 predicted proteins | sample SAMEA3663010__metabat2_high_PE_011 | metagenome-assembled genome bin SAMEA3663010 (sample SAMEA3663010) | pig gut metagenome | biome: pig gut; feature: pig-associated habitat; material: faeces | place: France | collected 2012
ATGATGTTTTTTTTGAGGAAAACCAATTGACTTAATAGGCCTTATATGTGTGACAATTATATATAGTTAAGAGTCTATTTTTGTGATATTATACCTCTCATGTTAACATCCGATTTTAATTTTGATTTGCCCGAAGATTTGATAGCTCAGCACCCGAGTGGAGTACGTGGACAGGATAAACTTATGCTTTTGAATCGTGCTACCGGAGAGGTAGAGCATCACATGATGGATGATCTTCCTGATTTAATTGAGCCGGGTACCCTCATGATTTTTAATAACAGCCGTGTTCGCCGTGCCCGCGTTTACGGTATAAAAGAAACTACCGGCCGTGAAACCGAATTCATGTTCCTCAATACAATCGATAAAGAATGCTGCATCTGGAATACTATGGTAAAGTCTGCAAAAAAACAGAAGCCTGGAATGCATTATAAATTCCCTGACGGTACTGTGGCAGAAATTATTGAACACGAAGGAAATGCCGGAACAGAATTCCGTGCCATTAAGTTTGATTTTGCTATTGATGAAGACTGGTTTGAAAGAAACGGTCATATACCTCTTCCTCCGTATATAAAGCGTGGTGACACAGAAGAAGATTCAGAACGCTATCAGAATGTTTATGCGACAAATACTGGTTCTGCTGCCTGCCCGACAGCTGGCCTTCATTTTACAGAAGAAATGCTGGCCCGCCTGGATGCCAAGGGAATTGAACGCCGCTTTGTAACGCTTCATGTAGGCCTTGGAACATTTCTCCCTGTTCGCGAAGAAAATATTGAAAATCATAAAATGCACGAAGAATGGTACACTGTTCCAAAAGAAACTGCTGATGCCATTAACAAGGCTAAGGCAGAAGGCCGCCCAATTCTTGCAGTCGGAACAACAAGTGTACGTACACTCGAAAGTGTTGCTCAGAAACTTGCTGATGAAGCAGGTGGTTTCGACGAACTCAATCACCGTAAAGAATGGGTTAGAGCCGGTACAAATTCAACAAGCATTTTCATGTATCCGGGCTTTAAGTTTAAGGTTGTAGATAAAATGTTTACAAACTTCCATACACCCGAAAGTACTTTGATTATGCTGGTTTCTGCCTTTGCCGGACGTGAACATATTCTGAATGCCTACAAACAAGCCGTTGATAATAGATATCGTTTCTTTAGTTACGGCGACTGTATGTTCATAAGATAAAAGCAAGTTTTGCGAAGTGACTATATATTTTCCGGTGATTGAGTGCCGCGAAGCGGTGTATCGAAATCACCGAATACGATACAAATGTGGTTTCGATACGGCTGCGCCTACTCAACCACCGGCAGCCGCAGTAAGTACTCCTTAAGCCAACTGTTCAAAGCTGTAACGTGCCAGATTAAAAAACTGCTGACGCATAACATCGGTAATCATCTGGTCGGTTGCGGCTTTTTGAAACTGCTCAGCTACAACATCTTCAAGCTGTGAAATATCTTTTTGTGTAAGTGGCAGACGATGTCCACTCATGTAGTTTTCAAATTCTTTGCTATGGAATGTAAAAGGTCCAGCGAAGGCAAGATGTACGTTTAAAAGTGAGTTTTTCTCAGTGTCTGCAAGAAAAGCAAAAGATGCAGATTGCTGTGTGATTGAGTGCTCGGGACCAATTCGACGGAAAATCGAAAGCTCTGCATCTACAAGAGGAATACGTATATTGGATAGAATAAAACCTTCTGGTACGCTTTTAAAATATCTGATGTTTTCAGTTTTGGTTTCTGTCTGGTTTTTAAACTCAAGTTTAGCATCAAGTGCCATAAGAGGTGCGAATAAAGTAAGCTTGTGATTTTCTGAACAGATGTTTCCTCCGATAGTTGCAGTATTTCTTATAATGGGATTTGCAATACAATTTAGGGCTTCGTAAATTATTGAAGGAAGATGAGTCTGACCTATTGCAAGAATCTCAGAAAGAGTGGCACCAGGACCAACATCTATATAACGTTCGTGTCTTGAGATATGAGAAAGGTCTTTTATACCTCGTGTAGAAATAAATTTTTCTGGAAGACTTTCAATTCGTGTGCAGCCACCTACAACTTTAGTTCCAGGATTATTATTCAGGATTTTTATAAGTTCTGCAGCATTTTTTGCATATAGTATTGTTTTTCCCATAATGGCCTCTTAATTAACCCCTCATTTGTCTCTTGTTAAAAATTTGAACAGAATAAAGGATTCCATTTACAAGAGTTTCTAGATCTGTACAGCAGGGAGAAAGTGCTTTTACATAATCTGCAATTTCTTCTCTTTTTGGCATTTTTGGAGATTTTAAAATCTGATAGGCAGAAAAAACTTTACCTGCCGTACAATAGCCGCAGAGTTTTATTCCGGCTTTCTGGAAGCCGGACATTATAATTGAATATTCTTCAGTTTTTGTAAAATAATCAAGAGTAACAATGTCGCTGTTGCGGACTATTCCAGCCGGGATTTTACAGGAAGCTGCCGGGTGATCATCAAGCAGAATTGTGCAGGAACCACAGAAACCGCTGCTGCATCCGCTTTTTACAGAAATACAGCCGTTTTTGTGGAGAACTTTCATAAGAGATTCATCTGCATGAGCATCAAGAATGGTTTTTGTTCCGTTTAGAGTTACTGGTATTTTCATTCTGAAGCTCCTGTCTCTTCTGGATTTTTTACTTCAACCTTTTCTTTAGTGCGATCACGTATCAGCTGGAAAAGAAGATCTTCTGTACAGGGAATTTCTGTAAGCTGTGTTGTAAGTGCCAGCGATAGGGCTGAAGAGAATGCTGCTGGTAGAGAGTTATGAATTAATCCGCCTACCTGTCCGGAACGGTTTTCAGATTTAATAAAGCTTATATTGATTGCATCACAGGAAATAGTTTTTCCTTTTACAAGCATTGTAAGTTCCTGCTGAATTTCAAGACGGATTGTTCTTATAGCTGCAGCTTCATCAAATAATTCTCCGCAATCAACAGTTACCCAGATTCCTTTAATTTTTTCATTGTAAGTATATGTGTCAAGTTCAACTTCCACAACTGTAGTTATAAAAGAAGTTGTGTAGAATGGTGTTCCAGAGAATTTGTCTTTATCCCATTTTGATTTTTGAGTAAGTGCTCCACCGCGCTTTGCTGTAATTGGCAGCGGCTGGTGAAAACGTTTCTTTTGAATGTCACTACAGCATTTTTTTACAAGCTCGTTCATAATACTGATGGAACTGTAAGAATTTTCAGGTTGTTCTGGAATCTGGTTGTATGCATAGTCAGAATCTATCTGAATATTCTGTTTGGAAATTTGAAGAATTTCTGAGGCTGAGTTTCTCCATATATCCTGAATTACTTCCGAAGGTTTTATAGAATGTATTACAAGTTTTTCATCTGCACTAAGAGTTATTTCAACCTTTGTATCATTTGAAAAACCAGATTGTCCATAATATCCGGATGGAATATAGGCTGTTGCAACACCAATTCCGCGCAGAGGCAGGGCAAAGAAAGGTTTGCTGTCTTTTTCAGCACGGTCAATTGCTTCCATATGAAATGATGCATATTTGCGGTTAAAGTCACTTTGCTTAAGAGCGGTCTGAATAACAGATTGAATGTCACCAGTTGGAATTGAAAAAGGAAAATCTTTTGTTTTTGTTTTAGATTTTGTTTTTGTTTTTTCAATTTCAGTTTTAGCGTTCAAAAGTCTAAGTTCGTCAGGGAATATTTTAGATTGATTACTGATTTTCTGAATTTCATTTTCTATTGCAAAAAAAGCCTGTGATTCAATAATCTGCATTGAAATTGAAGTTGGTGGATTTTTAGAGGAATGAGCTTTAGCACTAATGTAAAGATTTTCCGGTTTATAATAACTTGTTGCAGCAATTGCTATACGGTCTGTAATTTCCTGAGCAAAAGGATTTGAACAACCGATGTCTATATCAATAAGTATTTTAAGAGCTATTAAATGCCCGTCTTTATCAAGGGCAGTGCGGTATGTAATTTCTGTAAGTACACCAGGAACCATATAGTTTTCCTGTTCGAACTGTGAAAGAACAAGTTTTACAGGCTTTTTTGTAAGCCATGATGCAATTGCAATTTGAACTGCCAGTTGTGTAGTGCGGGCTAATCCCGAAGGATAGATTCCTGCTGTTTTTGTTTTGTGAATATATACATCTTCTTCACTTATTCCAAGTGCCAGAGCTACAGATTTCTGTGTAAAGCTTATCCATCGGGTTGGCGTAAAAACATGAATTTTATCGCCTTCGGTGTAAGCAAAAGCTCCTTCTGTTTCCTGCCATTTTGGAGTAAGCAGTTTTTCTTTCCAGGTGTCGGTAGAAGTAAAATCTGCGCTTTCAAAAAGTTTTGTGTCAGCCTGAGCTAATTCAAGTTTTTCATAAAGACCATATTTGATTTCACGGGAAGCCACAATGACATCAGCATTATCTTCTACATGAGATTTATCGATTACGGCATCAAGAGAAGGCATCTCATTTATCTGTTCAACAAATTCCTTAAAGTTAGAAGCATCATCAGTTTGTTTGTTGATAACATTGTTTAAGGCAGATTCAAGATTTTCAACATCAAAGGTTATGTTTACGGTATCAAGAAGTTTGTAAACCTGCTCCTCATCAGGTCCAAGAATGATTCCTACTGGTTCTCCGCTGTAAGAAACATTTCCATATCCAAAAATCTTGATTATGGTTTTATTTGCATTAAGAGTTTTTGTTTCCGGAATATCACGGCTAGTATATAAAAAATATCCTTCAGGTAAGTCTGGAGCTGAAATGCTTTTGATTTTTCCTGATGATGCAGGGCTTCGTATTAGAGCTGCGTAAAGACAATTTTCTTTTACTACATCACTGTAAAAGCCAGTTGCTTCAAGAGAACGTAATTGTTTTTTTGGATCTGATTTTTTAACAGCCATTATGTTATGAATCTCTCCTGTTTTCATTTCCAATTTTTATAACAGTATCAATTACAAGCTGGGCCTGTTCATCTGTCATATCCGGGAAGAGCGGAATCGAAATTGTATTATTGTACTGTCTTTCTGCATTCGGAAAATTTTCTGCGGTAAAATCAGGGTAGAGTTTGCGCCAGTAAGTAAAATGAAAAATCGGTATAAAGTGAACTGAAATTCCTAATCCTGCTTCCTGCATTTTTTTTGCAAACTCTTCGCGGGTGATTTTAAGTTTTTCAGGTATAATGCGCATAAGATAAAGATGCCAGCTGTTGCCTTCGCCGTCTGGTGGTAAGCGGATAAAATCAAGCTTAGAGAAAGCCTTGTTATACATATCCACTATTCGTTTTCTCTGCTCATAAAAAAGCTGGGCCCGGTCTACCTGACAGCAGCCTATTGCAGCAAGAATGTCAGGAAGATTAAATTTGTAGCCTGGTGCAATAATATCATATTCCCAACTTGCCCGCGAAGAAGTGTAGCGGTCCCAGGTTGTGCGATCCATTCCATGCATACGCATAACCGTCATGCGGCGGGCAAGTTCAGAATCTCTTGTACAAACCATTCCGCCTTCTGCCGTTGTAATTGTCTTTGTGACATAGAAAGAAAAAACTCCGGCATCACCGATTGTTCCTGCGTAACCGAGTTCTGTTGGAGACGGATACGAATGTGCAGCATCTTCAATTACACGGATTTTATGTTCAGGAGTAGAATACTTTTGTGCGAGCTCCATAATACGGTGCATGTTGCAAACGTTTCCGGCAATATGAACAGGAACAATTGCTCGAACCCGGTGCTCTGTATCTTTTTTTAAGATCTCTTCAATTTTTACTGGATCAATACTGTAGTTGTCTTTTTCAACATCCGCAAAAAAAACATCTGCATTTAAATGACGGGCACAGGCTGCCGTAGAAACAAAAGTGTAAGGCGTTGTGATTACGGCAGTTCCTTCTCGAACCCCACAGGCTTCCATTGCAAGTATCATTCCACTCGTATTTGAGTTTACAGCAAGCGAAATTATTTCACTGTCTGAAAGAGAAAGTGCACGGCGGGCTTCTTTCATTTTGTCTGTGTCACTTACCGAGGCGCTAAACTTTTTTTCGAATTCCAGCGCGTATTTTCCGGTTGTGAGCCAGCCGCTTCGCAGTACATCAAGCACAGCATTTTCTTCATCTTTTGTGATAGCTGCTCTATGAAATGGAACTTTAATTTCTGCCATTTATATTTCTTTCTCCTGTTTTTTCTATATGAATATAAATCCTATAATAAATCAGTACGAAGCTGGCCGTCTTTTTTGATTTCCTCGTAAAAGTCACGCAAACTTTCGCAGTCATCACATAAAAGCTTCACCAGAAGTGCTTTGTCACGAAATAGATTTTCCTTTCCTTTTGTGTAAAAACAAATTGGATGAAGCTCAGTAAGAAGTTTTTCAAGTCTTGAACTTTCATATTCTTTATTATCAAGCATTAAAAGCTTTTTGTATTTAGTCGGCTGCGGATTTTCTTCTTTAAGCCAGAGCGGTTCAATAAGGCGTTCACCTTTGCGTGAGCCGACAATTTTTATATCAATATCTTTATAAGGTTCAAGACCGGAGAACTTAATAATCTGTTTTGCAAGTTCAATGATTTTTATAGGCTCACCCATGTCGAGTAAATATGATTTGCCGTTTTCGCCGACGCCGCCAGTCTGTAAAACAAGAGAACAGGCTTCGGGAATGGTCATGAAAAAGCGTTCCATTTTTTCATCGGTTACAGTAATTGGACCACCGGTTTTTATCTGATTCTGGAAAACCGGAAGAATAGAACCTCGGCTGCCAAGTACGTTGCCAAAGCGTACAAACATAAAGGACTGATTTTCTGCAGCGCGCTTAGCCGCGTCGAGCACAAGCTTTTCGCATATCATTTTTGAAACACCGTAAACGCTTACAGGCGCTACGGCCTTATCTGTAGAAATCAAAACGAAGCGGTCTACTTTGTGAGCCAGAGCTGCATCCAAAAGATTTTTTGTTCCAAATACATTGTTTTCAACAGCAGCAACCTGATTTTCTTCCATCATAGGAACATGCTTATAGGCCGCACAGTGGAAAATTACATTACACTTTGTCTGTCGTACAATGTAATCAACATATTCTCTGTCTCTCATGTCTCCAATAATAGGAACAATAGTAGCTTTTTCTCCGACTCCTTCTGCCTGTAAGAGTCTTAATTCACGATATATTCCGCAAATAGAATTTTCGCCGTGACCAAAAAGATAAAGACGTTCAGCTCCACCGCTCAAAAGCTGCCTTGAAAGCTCCGAGCCAATTGAGCCACCTGCTCCAGTAATAAAAACACGTTTACCACGTAAATATCCAAGACTTTCCTTTAATGAAATTGTAACAGGTGTTCGGCCAAGAATATCCAGTGGGTCAATTTCACGGGTTTGAACAAGATGGGCTGTTCCTTCAATTACCTGGCTTATTCCAGGCAGAATCTTAATATGATTAAAACCATTTTGAGTAAGGGTTTCATAAATTTCACGGATTCGTTCGGTTGGGGCAGAAGGAATTGCAATGATTGCTTCATCAAGATCTGAATTGGAAAGAATAGAAGTTACACTGCTGATAGGACCCAGAACAGGAATTCCATCTATTGTAGTTCCGATGATATCCTTGCTGTCATCAATAAATGCGTTTACTTTTCCAAATATCTTTTTACGCTTGATATCATCGGCAATGGTTTGTCCTGCAAAGCCTGCGCCAATGATGTAAATACGTTTATCCATTTTCCCAACCCTTTATATTATTTTATCACATGCTAACTGATTTCGCAATGATACGATTAAAATGGCACACGGATTCGATTTTCCTACGGAAAATCCATGAAATATATAAAAATGAAACGACGTAGTCGTTTCGAATCCGTGTGACAAAATTAAAAAATATCTAAACTCACTTTTAATTTTTTCCGATGAAGATATTGATAGTCGAATAATATTCGGGGTGTTCTATGGGGAATTTTAAAAGACTAAGTATTCTTACGATTCTGTTTCTTGCAGGTTCATTATGTTTTTGCAATCAGATTTCATTTCAGATTGTACAGCATGATGAAAGTGTAGACTGTGTTTCGGAAGATTCAATGGTAATCGAAGATTCTGTACTCAATAATTTTTTTGAATATGGTTTTATCGTTACTAATTCTGATGCAGCAATTTCAGATTCTGAAACACAGGATGAAAAACTTTATAAAATCGGGCAGGGAGATGCATTTAATGGATTTTCAGATTATTTTGTTCAGATAAAGCTTTACTATGAACGCACTGAAAATACATTAAGTAGTACTTCAGACCTTTATGAAATTGATTTTATCATTACTTCTGTAAAGGATGGTAAAAAAATAGCGGCCAAGTCGATTAAAGATATTAAAATTGACCGTACAAAGAAAAATAATCTGGCGAAGGTTTCATCAGATTTAGTATACGAAATAAACAAAGCATTAAGAGCATATAAAGCCTAAGGATGGGTAGGGGTATGAAAAATAAAATTAAAAACATTTTTAAGATTCTGGCAGTAACAGCAGGATGTCTAATGTTTGCATCATTCAGTCCTTCTTTAGATGGAAGGGCAGTTGTCGTTGATAAAGGAGTTTTTCCTCAGGGACTCTTTGCAAAAACAGTAGGCTACCTTCCTGGTGATATAATCAGTGTAACAAATATTGCAGGTGATGCTACTGTAGATATTCTTGTAATCGGCGCACTTGATCCTTCTGAGGGGGTTGCAATTATGCTTTCTCCAGAAGCCGCAGAAGCAATGGGAATTGACAGCAGTGCAAATAACATAGTGAAGATTACAAAACGCTCTGGTCAAGACGACCAGGTATTTGGAAATGCTGTAATTTCAAAATCATCAGCAGAAATAGATGACTTTGATGATGAAGAGTTCGAATCAATTGGTGCAGAGCAGAACTCCGATGCTTTTGATAATACAGAAAACGAAGAGCCTGAAGAGTTTGAAGAAGAGGCAGCTGAAGAAGAAACTTTTGAAGAAGCTGCAGAAGAAGAAACTGAAGTGCCTGAAACTGAAATAGCTGAAGAAACAGAAGAAGAGCCTGAAGTTCCAGAAGCAGTTGAAGAAGCTGAAGAGGAAGAGGCTTTTGAAGAAGAAGTTATAGAAGAGGAAGAAACTGCAGACGAGGAATTTGAGGAAGAAGAAACTCCAGTAGAAGATGCAGAAGAAGAAAATGAAGAGGAAGCTTTCGAAGATGAAACTCCGGATGCAATAGAAGAAGCTGCAGAAGAAGAAGCTTTTGAAGAAGATAAGCTTGATGAACTTCCTGCAGAAGAGGAATCTGAAGAAGAGTCTGTAGAAGAAGAACCTGAAGAGTTTGAAGAAGAAGCAGCTGAGCCTGAAGAGTTTGAAGAAGAAACAGCAGAAGAAGAAACTGTTGAAGAAGATATTCCAGAGGAAGAAGAAACTCCAGTAGAAGATGCAGAAGAAGAAAATGAAGAGGAAGCTTTCGAAGATGAAACTCCGGATGCAATAGAAGAAGCTGCAGAAGAAGAAGCTTTTGAAGAAGATAAGCTTGATGAACTTCCTGCAGAAGAGGAATCTGAAGAAGAGTCTGTAGAAGAAGAACCTGAAGAGTTTGAAGAAGAAGCAGCTGAGCCTGAAGAGTTTGAAGAAGAAACAGCAGAAGAAGAAACTGTTGAAGAAGATATTCCAGAGGAAGAAGAAAGTCTTGAAGAAGAAGCTTTTGATGAAGAAGCTCCAGCTGATATTCCTGAAGAAACAACAGAAGCAGAAGATGATGTTCCTGCAGCAGAAGCTTTTGAAGCAGATGAACTTGATAATTTACCTGCAGAGACAGAAGCTGAGCCAGAAACCGAAGTTTCAGAAGAAACAATAGAAGAAAACGAAACTGATGAATATGAAGCAATTGTACTTGTTCCGGCAGATGCAAATCCTCCAGAGAGCGAGGAAGATGAAGTTGAAGATGTAATTTCTGAAGATAATATAGATGCAATTGATGAAGAAATTACCTTAACTCCACTGGTAGAAGAAACTCCTGCAGAACCAGACGAGCCAAAGCCAGAACCAGAACCAAAAGCTGTAACTTCTTATGATAAGTATATGGTTCCAAGCCTTAAAAACCTTGAATCTGGAAAGTACTACATTCAGATTGCAGTTTACTCAAGCGAGGATAACATTCTTGATGTAATCAATAAGTATGGAACAAATTATCCGATTACAATCGTTCCAATGGCAGGCGGTTCAAGCAAGCAGATTTTGATTGGCCCTGTTACAATGGATGAATATAAGGTTGTACTTGAAAGATTTAAGTTATACGGATTTAAGGATGCGTTCCTTAGAAAAATTAAATAGTCAGATAAACCAAAAGGGCTGTCCAAAAAGTATTGTCATGCTGAACCTTCGCAGCATAGCTGCTCGGAGACTCGCTAAAAACAGTCCACTGGACTGTTTTTACACTGCATAGCAGTGTCGCTCCCTATGTTTCAGCATCTACACCACATCTAGTTCTATAGATTCCGAAACAAGTTCGGAATGACACTAGGATGTAAACTTATTGGTCATCCCCTTTTTTATGGTATGATTTGAACCGCAAACGAGCGAAGCGAGTTTGTCGGTTTCGCAATTAATTTGACACGTTTGCCGAAGGCAAGTCGTGTTCATAATAATGATAAATGGCAGCGAGCTTGACTCGCTGTCCGATTTCATCAGATAGTATAAACCCATCCCTCAGGTGCAGGGAGACGGCCCATCTGAATACCAGTCAAAGTATCATAAATTTCCTTCAACTTAGGACCCATTTCCTGTTTTCCTTCGTTATAGATAATCTGTTTTCCGTGGTCATCAATTTCACCAACCGGAGAAATAACAGCAGCAGTACCACAAAGACCACATTCTACGAAATCAGCAAGTTCATCCTTGTGAATCTTTCTCTCTTCAACTTCCATCTTCAGGTATTCCTTAGCTACAACTACAAGCGAGCGGCGTGTAATTGAAGGAAGAATAGTATCAGATTTAGGAGTTACAAGCTTTCCATCCTTTGTGATGAAGAGAATGTTTGCTCCACCAGTTTCCTCGAGGTAAGTGTGAGTAGCAGGATCAAGGTACATATTTTCAGCATATCCGCAGTTATGTGCATCTACGATATTGTGTAAAGACATAGCATAGTTCAAACCAGCCTTAATATCACCAGTTCCATGAGGAGCTGCACGGTCGAGGTCTGAAAGGCGAACCTTAATAGGTTTTACACCGCCTTTGAAATATGGTCCAACAGGAGTTACGAGAATACGGAACTGATATTCATCAGCTGGTTTTACACCAATAACTGAACTTGAACCGAACATATATGGACGGATGTAAAGAGTAGCACCGCTTCCGTAAGGTGGAACCCAATCTTTGTTTGCTTCGATAGTCTGAAGAACAGCTTCAATAAAGCGCTCTTTTGGGAATACTGGCATTTCAAGGCGTTTACATGAATTTTCCATACGCTCAGCGTTTAAGTCTGGGCGGAATGTTACGATGTCGCCGTGCTCAGTTGTATATGCTTTAAGGCCTTCAAAACAGGTCTGTGCGTACTGCAATACGCCTGCACATTCGCTGATTTTTACAGTATGGTCAGAAGTGAGCTTTCCTTCATCCCATTCACCATTTTTCCAGTTTGCTACATAGCTTTTTGATGTTTCCATGTAGCCGAAAGGCAGATTGCCCCAGTCCAATTTTTTTGTTGCCATATTTATCTCCTAAAACTTTAGTAATACTAAAGAAATTTAATTACACTTAATTATTATATAACTATTTTTTTTATTAGTAAAGTGATATAATAGAAAATATGAAACTTTTTACCTGGAATGATATTCTTTCTATATTAAATGGCGATTCAAATGAAGAATTTCTCTGCGGTGCAAAAACAGGGATTTCAACAGGCAGCTTTGACGGTCTTCATAAAGGACACAAAAAACTTCTCTCAGAATTAAAAGACCGATGTAAGGCAAAGGGGCTTTTCGCAGGAGTCGTTACATTTTCACGTCCACTTCCAGGAATAAAACATAGCAGTGATTATAAAGGTGATCTTTCAACACTTAATCAGAGACTGGCTCTTTTCGAAGAGCTGGGAATTGATTTTGCCATAATAGTTGATTTTGATGATTCTTTTGCCAGCATGATGGGTGCAGACTTTTTGAATATTCTTTTGAATGTATGCAATATGGAGCTTATTGCAGAAGGAATTGATTTCCGCTGCGGTTATAAGGGTGCTACAGATGCACAGGCAATCCGTTATTGGGCAGAACAGAATAAAATTGAAGCAGTTTTTGTAGATCCTGTATATTTTCATGCAGGAACCGAAGATGAAGAAAGAATCAGTTCATCATATATTCGTACAATGCTGAGTAAAGGCTTTTTTATGACGGCACAGGAGCTTTTGGAACGCCCATACGAGCTTGATATCGCTGCAATCCGCCGCCTCGCTCCAGAAAAAACGCCGCAGCTGCTTCCTCCGGATGGCCTTTACAGAACAGAAAACGAAAAAGGGGAACTGGTAAGGCTGGAAATAAAAAACGGAAAGATAGAAAATCTTCCCGCTTGTGATTCTGTAAAGTTTTTATAAAACAGGTCCCGAAACATAGGGAGCGGCGGCTGAAAGCCGACAAAATGCTCCAGTGGAGCATTTTTAGCGAGTCTCCGAGCAGCTGTGCTGCGACGGGTTCGGGATGACCATGTCATGCTGAACTAGTTTCAGCATCTTACTCGCTGAATTCTTCCTGGTCGCACATTTTTTGCGTCTTCAAAATCAATTGACTTACCCCATACAAAGCCCTGAATAAAGTCGCATTTATGTTCACGAAGAATATCCAGCTGAAGAAGAAATAAATCAGAAAAAAGATATGGACAATAATAAACTTTTAGAATAATATGTTAAAATCTGTTTTACGGATTACATTGTGATTTGTTTCTAGAAACCCAGAGACCGACCTGCAAGGTTTTCCGCTCAGACAGAGTTTCCGGCCTGGCTGGAAATCATAATTTTTCTAGGGGTTCCAATATGGCACTTACAAAAGAAACAACAGCCGCAACAGTAAAGAAGTACGGCGCAAAAGACACTGACACTGGTAGTGTAAAGGTTCAGATCGCTCTTATGACACAGCGTGTTGAACAGCTCACAGAGCACAACAAGCTCTTCCCAAAGGATGCTAACGCTAAACGTGCACTTCTTAAGGTTGTAGGTCAGCGCCGCAAGATGCTCCGCTACTTTGAACGCACAGACCTCGAAGGTTACCGCGCATTCATCAAAGAGCTCGGACTCAGAAAATAGTCTTGCTTTGTTGTCATCCCGAACCTTCGCAGCATAGCTGTTCGGAGACTCGCTAAAAACAGTCCACAGGACTGTTTTTGCCCTGCTACGCAGTGCCGCTCCCTATGTTTCGGGATCTCATAATCCCGCCAGCCATCGTGCCGTGCGGGATTTTTTTTATAAATTACAATAAGAATTCTTCGATAAGTTTTTCAAGAGCCTTAATGGAAGGCGGCTCGGTCTGTGTTTCCATGGTGATGATGAGATTGCGGCCGGAGAGAATTCCGTTTTCGGTGTAGAGGCGGAGTTTGCCGGCCGCATTGTTTGAGTAGGCGGGGTCGTCCATGAGGCCAAAGTGTTCCCAGTAGAACTCTGTACGGGTGCGCGTGTTGAGGCAGAGGAAGTCGGGGTAAAGGGTGACGGATCTGCCGAAGTCGCGTCGAATGTCGGCAGAGTTGATGCGCTTCAGTGTAATCGGGAACTCGTAACGATAAGGTATGTTGTAGCGGAAAAGTGTATCTGCGATTATTACTTCGGATTTTGAGCGCACCCGTTCGCCACGGGCAGTACAGATGTAAGGTGCATCTGGCGCGAAGGGCCGGCCCGTCCAGGAAACATCCTGCCAGCGGGCCGCGTACTGCTCGTTTGTGAGAATTGCAGGAGTAATGAGGCTGCGGCGGGCCGGGCAAAGGGAATCGTAGAGTTCAGGAATGGCGCGGCCATTGCTTGTCTGTTTCATGTAATTTTGAAGGGCGGAGATTTCTTTTTGCAGCAGTTTAATAAGACGGGCGTCGTAGTCTTTTTGTGCCAGCTGGCGGGTAAGTGTTTTCTGTGAATGGGGAAGATATTTTCCTCTTAAACTGCCGCGTTCCGTTACAAGATAATATTCCGGGTGTCCGCCCTTTTGAGAAATTCGGATGCGCCCCTGAGGTGCTTTTTCATAAGACTTCTTTTTGGTGAAAAGCAAGTTTTGAAGCTCTGCGAGCCGCTTTTCTATCAGGGGCGCAAGCTGATTTGGGGATAATTCTTCCATTTTTTACTCCTTCGGGCTCTTTTGGAGCTTGATTTTTGTTTTTGTTCCGACTTAACGTCTGGGGTGAGCTTGTTAAGTCGGGCGATTTGGAGATTTTTTAGCTGTGAGTTCATCTTTTATTGTAGTGATGGCCGACTTAACACAGAAAAATTGCAGTTAAGTCGGCTCTTTTCCAGTTTTTCGAAGCGTGGCCGCTGAAATAACTCCGACTTAACGGCGGAACTGACTTGTTAAGTCGGTAAATAAGAGTCTGCGCCGCACAATAAGAAATCTCCACATATAATATAGACACGACTTACATATTTTTGACAAAATTCGAGGACTTTTTTTTGTGCTTTTTTTACTGATTTCTTCCATTGATTAATATGTATTTATGGATTAAAATTAATCATTATATTTTTTTATGAGCCGGCGCGCACGGGGAATTGGGGCGTTGTGGGGTTGTTCCCTGCAAATGGTGCGATGTCTTTTTGTTTTTGTGGCTGGCGATGATTTACCCCGCTGGGTGGGGTAGCCGAAAACACCGAAGGTGGTTGAGGCGTAGGGCGGGGCTCCGCCCTCCTTAAATGAGTATATTAGTTTTACTAATAAATAGAAAAAAACACGCGTCGGATGTAGTGACGTGTGTAGGAGAAAATTATGTCTGTAGAAAGAGTAACCTACAAACTTGGAGATGCCGATCTCATCCTGGAAACTGGAAAAATCGGTAAACAGGCTAATGGATGTGTTTACGCTCAGTGGGGCGGAGCCGCTATTATTGCAACTATTTGTGCTTCGTCTAGCGTAACAGAAGGTCAGGATTTTGTGCCTGTAACTGTTGAGTACAACGAAAAATTTTATGCTGCCGGAAAGATTCCTGGCGGTTTTGTTAAGCGCGAAGGTCGTCCAAAGGACAAGGAGATTTTGGTATCTCGTCTTATTGACCGCCCAATGCGCCCGCTTTTTGAGCCATCTTTTGGTCACGAACTTCAGATTGTTCCAACTTGTGTTTCTTGCGATGGCGTTCACACTCAGGATATTCTTGCCGTAATCGCAGCTTCTGCTGCAACTTGTATTTCTGATATTCCATTCCACGGTCCGGTCGCTGCCTGCCGCGTTGGATATTTGAACGGTGAATATATTATCAACCCAACTTTCGAACAGATTGAAAAGGGCGAACTTGAAATCGTTGTTGCCGGAACTAAAGACGGCTTTACAATGGTAGAAGGTGGTGCTAACGAAGTTTCTGAGGAATTGATGCTCGGTGCTTTGGAGCGCGCTCAGAAGTTCATTACTGATATGTGTCTCCTGCAGGAAGAGCTTGTAAAGAAGGCTGGTAAGGAAAAGCTTCCTTTGAACCCTCTTGATGTAACTTTGGACAACGCTGAAGCCATCGAAGCTGAAGCAACTCCACTTTTGAAAGAAGCATGCTTCAAAGACAGCAAGATCAGCCGTGGTAAGGCAATTTCTCAGGTTCAGAGAGACCTTGCTGCAAAATATGCTGAACAGCTTTCTGACCCGATTCAGGCTAAGCTTTTCTGTGCTTTGATGGATGACATTCAGTACAAGCTCCTCCGCAAGTCTATTCTTGATGAAGGCGTTCGTGTAGATGGCCGTAAGGTTGATGAAATCCGTCCAATCACCTGCGAAGTAAATGTATTGCCAACTCCACACGGATCGGCACTCTTCACTCGTGGTGAAACTCAGTCTCTTGCTGTATGTACTCTTGGTACTGCTATGGACGAACAGTCTTATGATGATATTGATGGAGACAGAAGCGAGCACTTTATCCTCCACTATAACTTCCCACCATACTCAGTTGGTGAAACTGGTAAGCTTACAACTGGCCGCCGCGAAATTGGTCACGGTAATCTTGCCCGCCGTTCCCTTGCTGCAATGGTTCCAAGCCGCGAAGAGTTCCCATACACAATCCGCGTTGTTTCTGAAATCATGGAATCTAACGGTTCTTCATCTCAGGCTTCTACTTGTGGTGGTACACTTTGTATGCTGGCTGCCGGTGTTCCAATGAAGAAGATGGTTGCCGGTATTGCTATGGGTCTTATCACAGAACCAGAGGGAGACAATCCTTATGGCCGCTATAAGATTTTGAGCGATATCCTTGGTGAAGAAGACCACCTTGGCGATATGGACTTTAAGGTAGCCGGAACAAAAGACGGTATTACAGGCTTCCAGATGGATATTAAGATTGCCGGTGTAACAACAGAAATCATGAAGAAGGCTATGGAACAGGCTCGTCAGGGGCGTCTCCACATCCTTTCTATTATGGAAAAATGCATTGACAAGCCGGCTCCACTTGCTAAGAACGCTCCACAGATTCTTACAATGAAGATTCCTGTAGACAAGATTGGTGCCCTCATTGGACCTGGAGGAAAGAATGTTAAAGCTCTCTGCGCTCAGTATGATGTAACAATCAACACTGAAGACGACGGAACTGTAACAATCTACTCTAAGAACGGCTTGAATGCTGAGGCTGCTAAGAAGGCTGTTAAGGGCATTACAGAAGATCCTGAAGTTGGAACAATCTATCAGGGAACTGTAAAGCGCATTATGGACTTTGGTGCCTTTGTAGAAATCCTTCCTGGAAAAGAAGGCCTCTGTCATATTTCAAAGCTTTCAAAACAGCGCGTAAACAAGGTAACTGATGTTCTTACAGAAGGTCAGGTAATTCCAGTTAAGCTGCTCGAAGTAGACAAGCAGGGAAGATTGAACCTCAGCTACATCGACGCTTTGGATGAACAGAAATAAAATTTGAAGGTCATCCCGAACTTGTTTCGGGATCTTGTAATAGATGCTGAAACAAGTTCAGCATGACGGTGGTGGTGGTTGAGTCTGTTTAAACTACCACCATTTTTTATAGGAGGAACTTTTTATGGCAAAATCAACTAACAGAGGACTCGGTGCTCTCTTTATCAGAATAGCTTTGGCTGCATATTTCATTATCACAGGTCTCTGCATGCTGGGAGTAGGCGGTTCAGTTAAGGCAAGCGAAGCAGGTGCTGCAATTTATGAGATTTTCAGCGGCGATCTTGCACAGATTGTTGCAATTATTGCTGCTATTGTTATTTTGATTGGTGGTGTTTGTGTAGCAATTACAATTTTCCGCGATCTTGGAAACTGGGACAACACTGTAATGCTTATTCTTACAGTACTCTGGATTGTTATTGCTGTTGTAGCAGATGTTTTCAGTCATTCATTCGGTGTAAACAAGCTTGATGGTAATGCAATGTTCTGGATTCTCAATGTAGCAAAAGACTTCCTGATAATTGGTGGACTTTTGTCGATTAGATAAGCCTATACTCAGAGGCAAGCTGTGCTTGCCGATTAGCGTAGCGGTGCCCGGTAATTCACTGTGCTCCGCTTTTTTTTATCAATATATTTTGTTATAATGAAAGAATGAATATTGTTAATATTAAATGCCTTGCTTCGAAAGGAGCCGTTATTCCTGAATATAAAACCAGCGGCGCGGCTGGAGCAGATCTTTGTGCTTTACTCGATAGTCCGCTTACAATTCCTGCAGGTCGTTCAGCCCTTGTTCCAACAGGGCTTTTTTTTGAGATTCCTGAAGGCTATGAAGTCCAGGTTCGTCCACGTTCCGGTCTTGCTGCAAAAAATGGTGTGACAGTTCTTAATTCTCCAGGTACAATCGATAGTGATTATCGTGGTGAAATCAAAGTAATACTTATTAATCTTGGAAATGCTGACTTTACTATAAATTCCGGCGACAGAATTGCACAGATGATTGTAGCTCCTGTAACTCAGGCAAGTTTTACGATTACAGAAAGTTTAAGTGATACAGAACGTGGTTCAGGTGGTTTTGGATCTACCGGTGTTACCAGCAATAAAGTTGTTTGATTATGATAGATATCCGAAAAATAATAAAAAAAATCAAGAGTAATTACAAATACAGACTTCTTCATATGTATTATGAAAAGTTTCAGGTTAAAGTCCTGAAACGTGGAAGTTTAAAAAATCATATTCTTATTAAATATCTTTTTAAAGATTTATTTCTTTATTTTCTTGTATCATTCTTCTTTTTCTTTATGATTTTCTTTGTAAATCAGATTCTTTTGACGGTAGAAGATCTTCTGGCAAAGTCTGCACCATTTAAAGATGTAATGAGAATTATGGTTTACAGCCTTCCTTTTATTATTGCTCAGTCAGCGCCTTTTGCAACTCTCGTTGGATTTTTAATGAGTCTTGGTGGAATGATGAGCAGTAATGAAATTCTCATCTTTAGGGCAGCAGGTTTATCTTTTTTCAGAATTCTAGTTCCTGTAGCTCTTCTTGGACTTGCAATTTCAATAGGTTCTTTTTTTGTAAATGATTATCTTCTTCCTCTTGGAACCATTAAATATAATAAACTGATGCGTGAGATTATGAATTCCACTCCGACAATTGAGCTTGAATCAAATAGTGTAAAAAGTCTTGATAAAGCAAGTGTCGTAATAGGTGAGGTTAATGGAAATACAGTTTCTGATTTAGTTGTATTTGATTGTAAGGATGATACCGACCGTCTCATAATTGCAGGCAATTCTGAGTTGACAGGTGCAAAGCAGGAAGGTGTTCTTATGCATTTTGATATGAATGATACTTTTGTACTGTCTATCGATGCTGCAAAAAGACAAGATTATGATGTATTAAAATCTTCAAAAACAATCATGAATGTTTTTGACTCTGCAATTCTTGGAAATTATTCACGTTCTGCACGAGAAATGACAACATATGATTTGACTAAAACAATTCAAGGTATGAAAAAAGAAACAAATGATGATATCAATTATCTTCGTGTTCTTAATATATGGATAATGGAATGGCACAAAAAACTTGCTATACCCTTTGGTTCAATCTTTTTTGCATTTCTGGCTTTTTCATTAGCCTTTCTTTTTGGAAAACATAATGGTCAGATGATTTGTTTGTTTCTCGGAATTGTAATTTGTGTACTTTACTGGGCTTTCCAGATATCCGGACAGCTTATGGTAATGAGAGTCGGCTTAAAAGCATTCTGGTGTATCTGGATTCCAAATTTTCTGGTCGGCATTTTTGGATTATTATTTATGATAAAGCTTCTTAGGAAATAGAGAATAACATGAAACTGGTTTTTTATCTTTTTAAAAAAATCATTCCTCTTTTTTTGGGTGCTATGTTTTTCTTTGCGCTTGTATTAAATCTTGTAGATCTTTTTATGAATATATCAACATATCTCCAGAATGGCAGTGAAGCAAAAGACATTCTTACAGTTATGCTGTTTTATATTCCTAAAACAGTATGGTATGCGGTTCCTGTTGCAATGCTTTTTTCTGTTTCTTACGCTTTGAGTGATATGTATGCAACAAATGAGATTCAGGCTTTACTGGCTTCTGGTGTATCACTTTTTCGTTTTACAATTCCAATTCTTATTGTAAGTTTTGTAATGGCTTTTGGGCTTTTTGTATTTGAAAATCAATGTGTTGTTCAAACCTATGAGAAAAAAACAAAACTTCAGAATACTTTGCTTGGAAAAAATGAATTTTCAAATAACTCAAATGTAATTGTTCTTTCAAATAATGGGAAAATAATTTACAGGGCTGCAAGATATACAGAAAGTACAAAACGGCTTCAAGGATGTTATTTTATTTTCCGTGATGATAACAGAAATCTTGTTGCTGTAATGTATGCTTCACAGGCTGTCTGGAATGATGATAGTAAAGTCTGGGCTTTGGAAAATCCGGTTCAATATGTTCCATATGAAGATACATTAGTACGTACAGAAATTTCTGGTGGACTTGCGGCGCAGCTTACAGAATCATATGAAATTTTCAGAAAAACAAATGTTGATGTTCAGTCGGTTTCTGCAGAAGAAGCAAAGGTTTACATAGAACATCTTAAAAAAGCAGGTTTACCTTTTAATGAAGAGTTATCTGAATATTATAAGAAATATGCATTTCCATTTATTGTTTTCATCGTTGTATTTCTTTCTATTGGTCTTACCGGAAAAACACGAAAAAATGTTCTTCTTATAAGTCTTGCTTCCTGTATTTCTGCATCTGTTCTTTTTTATGTCGCAATGATGATTACCATGGTACTTGCAAAGCATGGTTACATTTCTGCTTTCGCAGGTGCATGGTCACCGGTTATTTTCTTTACAATAATTAGTATTATTCTGTTGCGTTATGCACGTACATAGGTTTTATTTACGAGGATTTTATGAGTGAAGTTTTAAAGATATTTGATATAAAACATAAGTCATCTGATGGAAAGGCACGTACTGGAATTATGCATCTTCCTCATGGTGATGTAAAAACTCCGGTTTTTATGCCGGTTGGAACTAATGCTACTGTTAAGGCAATGCCAAAAGATTTTCTTGAGGAAATCGATTTTGATATTATTCTTGCAAATACTTATCATCTTTTTTTGAGGCCTGGTGCAGATTTAATAAAAGAAGCCGGTGGCTTACATGGATTTTCTCAGTGGAAGAAAAACTTTCTTACAGATTCAGGCGGATTTCAGGTATTTTCTTTAAGTAAACTTCGTAAGATTACAGATGATGGGGTGCGCTTTCAAAGTCATATAGACGGAAGCTATCACATGTTTACTCCGGAAAATGTTGTTCAGACTCAGACAAAATTTAATTCTGATATTCAGATGCAGCTTGATGTATGTTCAGGTTGGGGTGTGGAAAGAAAAGAAGCGGAAAAGGCTCTGCGTATTACTTCAGACTGGCTGGTACGTGCAAAAGGCGAATGGGAAAAACAGCGTAATGAAGGCTACCGGGGAATTTTGTTTCCAATAGTTCAGGGAAACTTTTTTGAAGACCTGCGAAAAAAAAGTGCAGAGTTTGTTTCTTCTATGGATATGCCTGGTATTGCAATCGGCGGACTTAGCGTTGGTGAACCTCCAGAAGAGTTTACTAAGTTTATGAATTATACGGTGCAGTATCTGCCGGAAGATAAACCTAAATATGTTATGGGAATTGGAACTCCTGAGTATATTCTTGATGCAGTACAGGCTGGAATTGATATGTTTGACTGTGTGCTTCCAACCCGTAATGCAAGAAACGGCTCATACTTTACCCGCCGCGGAATGTTAAGCATAAAACAGGAAAGATGGATACATGATTTTGGACCTGTGGATCCTGAATGTAACTGTAAAGTTTGCCGCACATATTCCCGAAGTTATTTAAGACACCTTTTTAAGGAACAGGAAATTCTGAGTTCGATTCTTGCAAGCTATCATAACCTTTATTTCTTAAACAATATGCTTAAAGAAATTCGTGTTGCAATTGATGAAGACAGATTTGAACAGTATCGCAAGGAGTTTTTAGATAAGTTCCGTCAGGGAGTATAGATATGAAGAAATTATTTTTTTTATTGTGTCTGATATTTTCTTTCTCATTATATGCTCAGACCGCAGATGAAGATATCAAAGCTTCAAAAGGCGGAATTTCGGAAATTCCAGCTGCAAAACGACCAAAAGCAATAGATAAAGAAAAAGCAGCCAAAGCCGCAGAAAAAGATGAAAGTGAAAAAGATTACGAAAATAAATCCAACACAATAAAATATGGAATTCCGTCGGAAATATCTTCTTTAATTGATGAACTTATAAAAAATGATGACCCTCGTTTTACCGAAGAAATATATGATGTATTTCAGGTTTCAAAAAATACAGTAATAAAACAAAAAGTCCTGAATTATTTTAAGCAGCAGGAAGATCCTTGTCTTGAAGATTATGCTGTAGAAGTTTTGAATGATCCCTATGAAGAAAAAGGTGATTTAGTTAAAGCCTGCTTTCAGTACGTATCAACTGTAAAAACAAAAGAGGCTGTGCCTGCAGTTCTTTCACTGATTGAGTCAGAAAATGATTCTTATTTTAATGATGCAATTGCTACAATCGGCGAAATCGGTGGACCTTCAGAAGCTATGTTCCTTGTTGAGTACCTTGAGCGTGAAGACCTCAGTGATGCTCAGCGCCAGACTCTTATGCGCACCTGTGGAAAAATGCATGCAATCCAAACCTGGGACAAAATGGTAGAAATTGCCGAAGATGAGGATGAAAATCTTTATGTTCGTATGTATGCAGCAGAGGCTCTGGGCCTTATGGAAAAGAAAGAATCAGTTCCTGTTTTAACTTCTCTTTTTTCAGAAAATGATCCTAACCTCAGACAGTATGTTATAAAAGGACTTTCTCATTTTCCAGATGTTATTGAAGCTCAGGAAACTGTAATGCAGGGAATTCGTGATGAACACTGGAGAGTTCGTCAGGAAGCTATAAAGACGGCAAAAGAAAATAAAATGACAGACTCTATTCCTTATTTGATTTATCGTGCTAAAAACGATAGCGAGAAAGTAATAAAGGATGAAGCTTATAATTCTATTGCTGCCCTTAATTCAAGTGAAGGAAATGATTTTCTTATTGCTCAGATAAAAGATAAAAAAGTTGGAGATGCAACTAAAAAGAAAATTGTAGAAGTTCTTCTGAAAGAAGGAAATGCCGGAGAAAAAGAAATCCTTGAACTTGCAGAGGAGTGTCTTAAAGACGATAAACGTAAAGATTTGCGTTATGCAATTGGAAAAGAGCTGGCAAAGTATGAGAATGCGGCTTATGAAGATATTTGTCTGAAATATCTGGCTTCAAAAGATTCTACAACTCAAAGTCTGGGACTTGATATTTATAAAATTAATAAATTTAATTCTGCAGAAACCACAATGCGTGCCATTTATGCCGACAAAAAAGCAAACTCTGGTGTAAAAAATCGCATTAAGAAAATGCTTGATATAGAAGATGATGCGGTGGTTGAGTAGGCGTAGCCGTATCGAAACTACCGTGGATTTCGGCTCATAAAGTGGTTTCGATACACCTGCTTCTCAGGTACTCAACCACCGGCTATTTATACAATCCGTTAACCAGCGCCAGTGCTTTATTGATTGCGGCGGATTCTTCTTTGCTCCAATCTACAATTTCTTCTACAAGAGTTTCGAGGCTTGAATGAGTTTCCATAAGTGCAGTAGAAAAGCCTCGTGAAACTTTGAACCAGTAGCTGCCGTTTCCATTATTGTAAAGAGTGATGAAACCGTATTCGCGTCCTTTTTGTTTTGCAATTGCTGTTCTAAGAATAAAGGAAAGAGAATCTACAAGCTGTTCCTTTTGGAGCGGATCGTTTACGTCTACATTCATGTGGCGGTTCCATTTTTTTTCAGCCAGAGGATGAAGGTCAAGAGTATTTGCCAGTTCAATAATAAGTGAAACTTTTTCTCCTGTAAGTATAGTACCACCATCAGACAATGTAACAATTCCTTTCATCTGACCGGCATTATTCAGTTTATTTTTATTTTTTTCATTTTGGAGTGCAGAAAGAAGATTTTCAAGTGGCAGTAAAGCAGTCTTTTTTCCTTTGACTTTTTTTGTTGCAAAAAGAAATCCTCCCAGAGAAAGTGAATCTTCTGGAAGTGGTTCGTTGTGGTTTGAAAGTCCTGCGAGTGCTGCCGATTTTTTTGCCTTCTTTCCGTTTTTGCGCTGCTCTTCTGCTTCCTGACGACGCAAGGCTTTTGCAGCCCTGTTTCTATCCTGTTCAAGCATGCGTTCTTCGCGGGAAGTGTCTTTTGCTTTTTTGCAGGCCATAAGACGCTCAAACAATTCAGGATTAATTGTATCCAGCATAGGGCGGGTGAGAGGTGAAACACTTGAAGCATAAATACGGCTTGTTCTGATAATTTCTCCTGCAACAATAAATACAGGATCTTTTTTGAACATAACACTTCCCGGATGAATACAGATATGGTCTGCTGTGAGGCTTCTGTAACTTTCACGGTCGGTGCGGATACATACAAACTGAAGCATTCCTGCAGCAATACAGCAAAGGTAATCCTGCACGCTGCCTTTTCCTTCAACGACAGGTATGCCCATTTTTTCACTTACGATTTCTATGAGCTGCTCGTTAATGTTTTCGATTTCAGCCATTACGCGTTCATCAAGATAATTTTTCTTGCAGAATTTTTCACGGTTATCTGTATCTTTGAAGGCTTTGAGGATATTAAGATATGTACAGAAATCTCCCTGAATATCTTGAAAGCGGTGGTGAGCCTTGCGGGCTTCCATCTCTTCATTTGGCGGAAGTACGAATGGTGAGTTTGCGCTAAGGAAGGAAGCTGCTATAAGTGCTTTATCAAGAACATCCGGGAAGCGCATGATTGATTCAACAATGATACGGCTGATTCTTGGTTCGAGTGGGAATTTTACCATCATCTGTCCAATTGAAGACAGGGTATTGTCTTCTTCAAGAGCACCAAGAATATGAAGCGTATCAACAGCACCGATGATTCCTTCGCGACCAGGGTTTGCAATAAAATCAAAATTAAAAAAGTCTGTAATACCAAGTTCGCTCATACGGAGAACTACTTCGCTGAGGTCTGTGCGATATATCTCTTCGGTAGTATATTCAGGGCGGAGGTCAAAGTCTTTGCGAGAATAGAGCCGGTAGCAGGTACCAGGCTGTGTTCGTCCAGCGCGACCTTTACGCTGATTGCAGGATGCGCGCGACACTGGAGACTCTATGAGGCTTGATGTGTAGGTGCGCGGGCTGTAAAAGTTCAATTTACAGAGACCAGAATCAATTACAGTTGTAACGTCGCTGATGGTTACCGAGGTCTCTGCAATATTCGTAGAAATTACTACCTTGCGTTTTCCTTCAGGAGCTTTTTCAAAAACTCTTTCCTGTTCCTCTTTTGGAAGACGACCGTAAAGTGGCAGAATGTGAAGTTTGCGTCCAATAGGAGAGTAGTAAAGCTTATCCATACAATCCTTAATGATTTTTTCACCAGGAAGAAAAATAAGAATTGCACCGTCTTCATCGTTGTCGAGCACGCGGTCTACGGTGTTGTAGATTTTTGTAAGAATCTGGTCGCAGCCTGAATCAGTTGTTGTTGTAGAACCGCCGGGTACAGGATCGTAAACCAGAGCAACCGGGAAGGTTACTGTATCAATTGAAACAATAGGTGCGTTATCAAAATATTCGGAGAAAACTTTTGTGTTCATGGTAGCTGAACTTACGATTACGCGGAAGTCTTTGCGTTCACGGAGAACTCGCTTCACAAGGCCGAGTACAAAGTCAATGTTGAGACTTCGTTCATGCGCTTCATCAATCATAAGTACACTGTATTTAGACAGCCATGGATCCAGTTTCATTTCCTGCAGCAGGATTCCATCCGTCATGATTTTAATGCGTGTGTCGTTATTTGTGTAATCTTCAAAACGCATCTTATAGCCGACCAGACCCGGGTAAGTCGTGCCTAACTGTTTTGAAATGAATTCACTTACGCTGAGTGCTGCAATACGGCGGGGCTGTGTTACACCAATCATGCCGCTTGTCGCATAGCCTGCCTCATACAAAATGACTGGAATCTGAGTTGTTTTTCCTGAACCGGTAGGACTTTCTACAATTACAACCTGATTGCTTTCAAGACAGTCCAATATTTTTTGTTTCTGTGCGTATACGGGAAGTGATTTGTAATCTATTGCCATTCTATTAAATCCTTTGTTGCTTCTTTATTGATTTTGATACGGCGTTCAATATATTTTGCCCAGTTTGTGCGTGGAACGTCGTAAAGATAATCTACAAAATCCTGATTGAGTGGTTTGATAACGTACTCATTCGCAGTGTTTATGTAGGTTGTTATAAAATAAGGTTCGCATTTTTTGATTTTCATGGAACCGTCCTTTTCTCTGTGCATTGTGACAATGTAAAAAAGTCCGTCACCGGTGTTGTCGCGTTCACTGGCCGGGTTTTTTGAGGTGAGTTCAGGTTTTGTGCGCTGGCCGGAAATTGTATTTCCGTTGGCATACATGATAAGCTTGTCGCGGCCGGTTTTTGTATTCACTACGATTTTTCGATCTTTAATTATGTGTGCATGGTTAGCCCAGACTACGTCAGCTCCGGCTTCGAGCAAATCCATATAATACTGATTCTGCTTTTCTGTGATATTTCGGGTGTACTCTGGTTCACTTGTATGAATTGAAATTATAAAAAGGTCGCAGGGATTTGCCTGTCTAAGTTCTTTAGCATATTTTATGAAAGCTTTGCGTGAATCAGAATCAGGTTTTATAAAATTAATGTAATCTGAAGCGTCCGGGCGATTCAAAAGTTCAGTTATTGGCAGAAAAAGAATTTTCCAGCCGTTTGCTTCAAAATAGTTATAGGTTAGGGCATAAAGCTTTGAATCGGCGGTTTCCTTTGTTCCGGAAAAATAAATGTCATTTCCAAAACTTTCTTTTGTGTATTGAGTAATTGCCTGGGTTGTTTTTATTGTTTCTAGAATACCGTTTTTGTACTGATCGTTAGTGTGATTATTGCAGAGGGAAAAAACATCAAAACCTGCATCAACTGCCGCCTGAACATATTTTTGCGTCATGTTAAAGTTAGGGTAAGAAGAAGCAGCTTTTGTTCTGTCTAACGGAGCTTCAATGTTAGCAAAGGCTAAGTCAGCGTCGGTGATTACTTCGCGTACATCCCGCCAGATTTTTTCGTAAGTTGTAATATAGTAGTTTACCGAGTGAGCCATAATGTCACCGGCAAAAAGAAGGGTGATTGTATCTTTGTCGTGTTTGGGTTTAGTGAAGTTTTCTTGCGGGGGTTCTTCAAGAGAGACTTCCTCTGCAGGTTCCTTTATGATTTGTGAAGTAGTACCACAGGAAAAAAATAATATGGAGATGAAAAGAAAAGATAAAAATGATGAAATGTGGAATTTTAAATTCACTTCTTCTCCATAAAAGTAATTGTCACACGGATTCGGGGATGACCAATAAGTTTACTTCCTAGTGTCATTCCGAACTTGTTTCGGAATCTATAGGCCTAGATATAGTGTAGATGCTGAAACAAGTTCAGCATGACGATACTTTTTGGACAGCCCCTTTTTTTAGGTTTCTATAATTAAAGTTCCCAAAAAAAGATTTTGCGTTAGCAAAATCGAATACGAGTAGTCAAGGCACGCTTCGCTTAAAGCCTTGACTCACTCGTTTTGAGGCTTGAAATTTCATTATCAAGCCTCAATCCGTGTGACATTATTAGTGTTTCTATTTCCAGATCTTCTCGCGAACGAATGTCTGGTTTCTGTCTGCACCTACAGAAACGATTCCAACCTTTGTGCCTGTAAAGTCTTCGATGAACTCTACATAATTGCGGGCAGCCTTTGGAAGCTTCTTGTAAGATGTACACTTTGTAATGTCAGCCTTCCAGCCGTCGAACTTCTGAAGAACAGGTTTTGCCTTATTCAAATCAGGAATTGAAGCAGGGAAGTCTGTTACAATTTTTCCGTCGATATCGTAAGCAACACATGCTTCGATTTCGTTCATATCATCATAAATATCAAGGTGAGTAAGAACAAGGTTATCGATTGAGTTTACGTGACAAGCATAGCGGAGAGCTACGAGGTCAAGGTAACCGCAGCGTCGTGGACGTCCTGTTGTTACACCAAACTCATTACCTGTGTTACGAACGTAGTCGCAAAGTTCGCCTTCTGTATCAGCATTGAATTCAGATGGCATTGGACCATTTCCTACACGAGTTTCATAAGCCTTGAATACACCGTAAATCTTGTCGAGGGCCTTAGGACCAATTCCAGAACCTGTTGCAGCACCAGCTGAACAAGAAGCACCGGAAGATACATACGGATATGTACCAGAGTCCAGGTCGAGCATAGCACCCTGTGCACCTTCGAAAAGAATATTGTCGTTGCGGAATTCGTACATTTTAGCAGCGATGTTTACGCGCATAGAAATCAATTTGTCTTTGAACTGTTCAAGGAATTTCTTGTCTGCATCGTCCAGATCATTCCACTTTTCATCCCAGTCAAGGTCTGCAAGGCGGATACCGTCACGTTCAGATTTCATAGAATAAGTAGTTCCGATTCCGCGGCCAGTTGTACCGATAGGGCGCTTGCGGGCTGCGTCGCGGGCCTTATCCATTTCGCGATATCCAGGAAGAGTAAGGTGAGCACGGTCAGAAATGAATACGCGACCTTCCCAGTTAATTCCGTTATCCTTGAGCATCTGAAGTTCTTTGAAGAGAGCTTCAGGGTCAATTACCATTCCGCTACCAAGGAAAACTGATTTTTCAGGGTAGAGGATTCCAGACGGAACCTGATGGAGAGCGTACTTTTTTCCATCTACTACGATTGTGTGACCTGCATTAGCGCCGCCCGCAAAACGAACAACGTATTTTGCATCCTGTGCAAGGTAGTCTACGATTTTTCCCTTGCCTTCATCGCCCCACTGGGCACCCATAACTACTACGTTCATGGATTTTCTCCTTTTCCGATGAATCATCTCGGAAATCAGATTATGAGAGTCGGCAAGCACAGCTTGCCTCTGTGCCGTTTTTTCGATGAACCTAACCAAACCGCTAAAGCGCTTTGGTTTTAACGGTTCTTCGATTTTAGGCATATAAAAAGCCGAAGAATCATCTCAGCGTTTTTACTATAGCAATATAGCACAAAAGAAAGTTTGTGTCATTCACAATAATCTGATATAATAATCTGTAATAAAGTTTTTACTATATTAAAAAAAATTTTATATATTGGAGTGAGTTTATGTCATGCGAATATAAAAAAGTTTCTTTGAAAGTTTTAATCCTTGTTTTTACAATTCTTCTGCAAACGACTTTATTTGCCCAAAATCAGAATCAAAACCGTATAAATGAAATACTCGCTGTTTCTGTTTCAGATACAGCAGGAGATCCTGTAAGGATATGTAAAGATGAAAATGGAATAGAGAGTCTGAAACAAAAATTATTTGCCGAATAAAAAAAATCTATTCCAATTTCTTCATTTATTTGCTATAATTCTCGATTAATATTTTTATTCAGATTTTATTAAGGAAATAAACATAAAAATGACAAAATGGGTCATTTTTATGTTTTGCAAGTTTGCGTTGCAACCTTGTTATATACTGTACATTCTCACTTCGTTGCGAATGTACAAAAAAAATCAATTCGGAAATTGATATTTCCTCATTAATTTTTTTAGGAGAACCAAATGGCTTACATTTTTGAAGAACCATCACACACTTTTGATGAGTACCTTTTAGTTCCGGGTTACACCGGTCCTGACTGCATCCCTGCTAATGTTTCGTTGCAGACACCTGTTGTCCGCTACAACAAGAAGGCCGGCGAGAAATGTCCTCTTACAATGAACATTCCGATGACTTCGGCTGTTATGCAGGCAGTTTCTGATGATAAGCTTGCTGTTGCTCTTGCAAAAGAAGGCGGCATTTCTTTTATTTTTGGTTCTCAGACAATAGAAAATCAGGCAGCTATGGTTGCCCGCGTAAAGGCTTACAAGGCAGGTTTTGTTACTTCAGATACAAATATCCGTCCGGAACAGACTTTGACAGAACTTGTTTCTGCTATCGAACAGACTGGTCATTCAACTGTAGCTGTTACAGAAGATGGATCTGCAAACGGAAAACTTCTTGGAATCATTACGGAGCGTGACTTCAGAATTAATCACACAGCTGAAGGTGCAAAAGTAAGCGAATATATGACTCCGCTTAAGGATCTTGTAAAGGCTGAAGATGGAATTACTCTTGAAGAAGCTAACGACCTTATCTGGGCTCATAAAATTAATCAGCTTCCAATCGTAGACAAAAATGGAAACCTTTTGTATCTGGTTTTTAGAAAAGATGCTGCAAGTCATACAGAACATCCTCTTGAACTTCTCGACAGTAAAAAACGCTATATCGTAGGTGCCGGAATCAATACCCGTGACTACATGGATCGCGTTCCAGCTTTGCTCGCAGCCGGTGTTGATGTAATGACTCTCGACTCATCAGAAGGCTTTACAGAATGGCAGCGCCGCGCCCTCCAGGACATTCACGGAAAGTGGCCTAATGCAAAAGTAGGTGCTGGTAACGTTGTTGATGCAGACGGATTTAACTTCCTTGCAGATGCCGGTGCTGACTTTGTAAAAATCGGTATTGGTGGTGGTTCAATCTGTATTACCCGCGAACAGAAGGGTATTGGCCGTGGTCAGGCTACTGCTACAATCGAGGTTGCTAAAGCCCGCGATGCTTACTACGAAAAAACTGGTATTTATATTCCAATCTGTTCAGATGGTGGAATTGTACACGATCATCATATTACACTTGCACTTGCTATGGGTGCTGATTTTGTAATGCTTGGCCGTTACTTTGCCCGCTTTGACGAGTCTCCTACAAACAAACTTATTGTCAATGGAAACTATGTTAAGGAATACTGGGGTGAAGGTTCAAATCGTGCCCGCAACTGGCAGCGTTATGATCTTGGAGGAAAGAAGGGGATGGCCTTTGAAGAGGGCGTAGATTCATATGTTCCTTATGCAGGTTCCCTCCACGATAACGTAAATCTTACAACAAGCAAGGTAATTCACGCTATGTGTAACTGTGGTGCAGTTACTATTCCGGAACTTCAGAAGATTGCTAAGATTACACGCATCAGTTCTGCATCTATCCGCGAAGGTGGTGCACATGATGTTATTGTAAAGAATAGTATTAAAGCTAACTAAAAATCTATCTAATTCAAAATCAAACTATTCCAGATTTTTTCTGAAATAGTTTGAATATCAAGAGCGGCATCGATTCTTATTATCTTCATGCCGCTTTTTTTATTTTCTTCATATTTACTGATTACTTTTTCATACTGTGCAGCAATTTTCTTTTGTATTTCAATTTTTTCATAAATTTCTTTATGCTCACCGCGTGCGTTTACACGTCCAAGTGAGATTTCCGGGTTAATTACAAAATAAAAAAGATATTCTGGCAGAGGAAATGTAGAATTTAAGAGTTCCGGCAATTCATCGCCGCAGGAAACACTTTGATAAGCCATGCTCGAAAAAAAATATCTGTCGCTTACAACGATTTTTCCGGAATTACAAAGTTCCTGAACACCGCCTTTTCCAAAAATATGTTCACAACGGTCTGCAGCAAAGAGATAGGCATTTGTCTTTTCATCTACACTGAATTCTCCGGCCAGCATACGTCTTAAAAATTTGCCGGTTTCGCCGACTGTAGGTTCTGCAGTAGCAATAAAACGTGTATTTCCATCAGAATTACCGCGTTCTACAAGTTTTTTGATCTGGGTAGAAGTTCCAGCTCCATCTATTCCTTCAAAAACAATAAAATTTTTCAAAATCATATGTTTCATTATAAAGACTTGTTTGTTTTTATACTATATAAAGACTTAAAATTCTGATATAATTATTTGGCTAAAATGGGCTCCTTATACAAAAACGGCCGTGTCCGCAGTTACATTATGATTCTTCTCGCTTTAGTTGCGCTTTTTATTTCAGCTCCGGTAAAAAAAGCTATTGCAAAAGGTGTGGACGAACGTTTTAACTTTATGTCTTCATTTTTTAAGGACAAAACAGGCCTTTCAATAACCTATGAGTCCCTTTCTCCATCTGTGCTCTCAAGTTTTTATATCAGAAATATAGATGTTTATGATGATGACAAGAATCTTGTTTTAAAAATCAGTAAAACTAAGATTAATTACAATATTCTGAGCCTTATCCGCAATGACATGCAGAAAGGTATTTCCAGCATTGTTGTAGATGGAATAGATCTTGATGTGGATATTCTCGTAAATATCCTCACCAAAATCAAAATGGATGACTCTGTTGTGTTAGATTTGCGGGAAATAAAAAAACATATTCCTGCAAACATAAGACTCAAAAATATAAATCTTGAATACAGTGATCAAAATATGACTGTAGTTCTTGGTGTAAAAAATATTTCTCTGCGTAATCCATATGAAAAAAATACAATGGAATTCCTTGCTTCTGCGAACTTTAATGGAGCTTTTAATACAGTTAGCCAGAAAGTATCTGCAAAAATGGAAGTTTCAGGAACTGTTACAGAACATTTTAATGATTCTCAGCTGAATCTTAAGCTGCGCGATATTACAAACGGAGATTTGAAAATTTCTAAGCTGAATCTGCATGCTTCTTATTCGAACAATATAATCGAAGCTCATACGATTCAGGCGGTAAATCCGATTTCTCTTGGCTGTACTTTTAATACGACATCGCAGGATTTTAATGTTCAACTTATAACAGAAAAACTCAGGCCTGTAAGTGTAATCTCTGCAAATTCACGTCAGACTCTGATTAAGAAAATAAAAGATTTATCTTTTGATACAGATACAATTGTAAAATGTAACTTTAAAGACAGAACACTCAATTTTGTTTCTGATACAAAAGCCTTTATTCCTGATGCAATATTTCCGGGAGGAGCTGAGCTTTCCCTGTCACTTTTTGGTGATGAAAAAAAAGCCGAACTTACCGATTTTTCAATTAACGGAACCAGATGTTCTGCTGATGCAAAACTTTCATTTGTATATGAGACAAAACAGCTTTCAGGTCTGGTAGAGATTCCTCAGTTAATTCTTGATAATGGAAAAGTCATTACAACTGAGTTGTATTTTGATCCGCTTGAAAAAGGTTTTATGGCTTTTTCACCACAGTTTTTTGCAGGAGACAGAGCTCTCACAGCTTTGCAGCTTACTGTTTTGCCTCAGAAAGATTCTTATGATTTTAATTTTGAAGTTTATGATTATTCTCATTTTGATGAAGCTGAGCCTGGTGTTTTGAGCCTGGACGGAAGTTTTCTTAATCAATCAAAATACTTTCAGACAAATATAACCTTAAATAGTATCTATCTGGACAGTATTGCAGGTTTTGCTGCTCAATTTTTGGAAGAAACAATGTCGCAGACTGTGAACAATATGCTGCCAACACTTTCTCCCTTCCTGCTTTCCGGAGATGCTTATGCGTCTACGGATTTGAATACTTTTTCTTATAATGTTCCTTATGTCATTCTTGCCAATACTCATAAAGATAATCAGGCGCTTATGCTTGCTGTAAACGGAACTGACAGAAGTATTCAGCTGGATCAGCTTTCTCTTATTCTTGGGAAATACAGTCTGGAAGCTTCTGCTATGCTGGAACAGGCTCCTGAGTCTTCAGATGTATTTTTTACTGCAGATATTAATGCCGATTCTATTCCATACCATTTTACTGGTTCCTATATGTCTGGAATTTGTACGCTTACAGATGATTATGGCACAGATGTTCAGGTTTATCTCGATAATACAAAACAAATTTCGGGACATGCTGATTTTAGAAATTTCCCGATTAAGGCCTTTGATAAATCTGTTGTTCTTACGATGTCTTCTATGTTTAATTTCAATAATGAGGATGGGCCTTCTGTACAACTTACAAATTTTGAACTTGAAGAAGCAGGGGGCAGTATTTCGGTAAATCCTAAAATTGTACTTTCAGGTAATGTTACCAGATATGGCGCGGCTTTTGATTCAATTGCATATACAGATTTGTATTCTGTGCTTCAGGGATCTGCAAATCTTTTATTAAATGTAAATGAAGGAATTTTTGATTCTATTGGACTTATGTTGAATCTGAATAACTCCCTTACTGAAGAAAGTATTATTATAGATGGTAGTGTTTCTAATCCAGATCATCTTGCAATCACTAAAGATAATCTGATTCGGAATATTTATATGAATCTGCAGATGCAGGTAAAGAATTTCAGTTTGAACCGTTTTGCTGCTCAGAAAAATGACAATAACCTTCTTTCAGGAATGCTTTTTGCCTCTGGTACAGTCGAACATCCATACATTTCTCTTAACATAGATTCTGTAGGCTTGTTGCTGGCAGCAGATATGCTCAGGGGCAGGGGAAACGTAATTATAGAAGATAGAGATTTAAGTATTACAGATCTTGATATTGATTATACTGGCATAAAAATAAGTAACATACAGGCAAAAGCTTCTGTTTCAGATATGTGGCTTGAGGCTACCGGTGAGCTTAACGTGAATATGATGAATAAGAATATTTATGCTCCGCTTAAGCTTTCTATAGGAAATTCAGTTATTACTGAAGGCAGTATATTCCCGGATTATTTTACAGCGACTCTTTCTGTAGATGATTTTTCTGGAAGTATGTTAAAGAAGAAATTCCCTGCTTCTGTTTCTGTTCTTTATGAAAACAAGAATTATAACATTTTCTCGTCTGATAATATTGGTTTGAGAGGAAGTCTTTCTGATGATGGAATTCTGGATCTGGAATTTGATAATAAGAAATTCTTTAATGCAAAAATAGCGGGTCTGATTCAACCGAATAATATAAATCTGAATCTTTATGATTTTATGATTAATCTTCCTGAGGCATTTAAATATCTGAATGTTGATGACCTTATGCTTATGGAAGACGGAATATTTACAGGTGATTTTATTCTTACTGGTTCTTTCGATGATCCGGATATAAATGGAACTGCTGTTATTTCTTCTCCTTCTGCAAAACTTCCGCTTCTTTCAAAACAAAGGGTTTTTACTCAGGAAATTAATATTTTAGTTGAAAATAATGAAATCATAATTCCAGAAACTGTTTTCAATGTAAAAAATAATCAGCGTTTTGTAACACAGATGAATGTATTTCTTAACAAGTGGAGTCTCGATCATGTTGAGGGTGCCTTTAAAACTTATAAAACAGATCAGCTGCATGTAGGCTTTAAAACTTCGGAACTGTCTGTAGAAGGTAATATTGCAACAGATTTAAGCATGTTCCTGGAAAATAATGTGCTTGAGCTATCAGGCTGGGTATCTGGAGAAAATGTTGATGCTGTTTTAAGATTGTTCTCTCTTTCTAATCTTGCTTCATCTGCCAGTACTGATGTTGAAAATCCTTTGCAGATTATTGCAGATATCGATGTTATGCTTGGAACCCATGTTGCGGTTGAGCTTTCCCCTGTTATAAGATGTGTTTTTGTTCCGAATACAAAAATAACGGTTAATATAAACCAGCCTTCGGGACTATATATGATTGATGGAGATTTAAGGTTGAAATCCGGAGATCTTTCATACCTGAACAGAAGCTTTTATATAAAATCTGGAGCAATTAAGTTTAACAAGAATGATATTTCAAATCCTATAATTACTCTTAATGCAGAAACCCGCGAAAAGGATGAAAATGCCCAGACAGTAAAGATTATACTTTCTGTAGAAGAACAGTATCTTAAGAGTCTTCAGCCAAAATTTGCATCTGAACCTCCTAAATCAGAAAATGAAATCAAAGCACTGCTTGGTCAGATTGTTATTGCAGATTCTGATAGTGCAGCAGACATCCTTTTTGCTGCATCTGACTATGCATTACAGTCTACACTTATGCGTCAGGCAGAAAACAAGTTGCGGGATTTATTGAATTTTGATATATTCTCTGTACGCACCAATATTCTCCAGAATACTTATAATTTAAGTGTTTCAAAAAATTTATCATCTGGAAACCTTTCAATTGGTAACTTTCTTGATAATACAACTGTTTATATTGGTAAGTACCTTGGAAGTTTTTTATATGTTGATGCAATGTTACATGTTACCTTTGCAGACAATATCAAAGGATTTTCAGATACCGGAAAATTGATGTTCCAGCCGGAAATCGGTATGGAATTGGAGTCACCTTTTGCTAATGTAAGAGTAAATATGGCTCCTGATATAAATGCTTTATTAAAAAATCAATTTGTTCCTTCCACGTCAGTAACTCTCTCTTGGAAATTTACTTATTGATAGGAGTTTTTAATGCATCGAAAAGTTTTTGCATGTCTGTTTTTTGTTCTTGTGTCGGTGTTTTCTTTGACTGCACAGGATAGCGAGTGGTATTGGAATCAACCTATTTCAAAAATCGATTTCAGCGGTCTTGATAATGTTAGAAAGTCAGATTTACAGGGTATTACAAGTGCTTTTATAGACAAGCCTTTTACAGAAGATACATATAATGAAATTCTGGATCGTCTTTACGCTCTGGATTATTTTGAAGATATTACTCCTTATGCTAAACATGATACAAAAGATGAAACCAAGGTTCTTCTTGTTTTTGAAGTTGTTGAAAGACCTGTAATAAAATCAGTACTTTTTTCTGGTAATAAGAAAGTAAGAAATGGTGAACTCCGTGAGCAGATTAAAATAAAAGCTAGTGATATTTTTATTGAAGCAAAAGTACTTGTAGATGAAAGAAATATCCGAAACTACTATCTTCAGAAAGGTTATACAACTTCTTCTGTTTCACATACTATAGAAGAACGAGATGGTGAAATTGTAGTTACTTACAATATTACAGAAGGAAACAGCTCTGTAATTAGAGAAATTAATTTTTCCGGAAATACAATCGCTTCAAGCCGAGCCTTAAAAAATAAGATTTCTTTGAAAGAACTCGGACTTTTTAAAGATGGTGCTTACCAGCCTTCTACTCTTGAACAGGATAAACAGACTATAGCAAAATATTATCATGAACGTGGTTATGCCGATGCAACTGTACTTGATGTAAAGATTGATATAACACCGAATGAAGAAAAACAGAGAGATGAACTTTCTATCTTGTTTATTATTCAGGAAGGTGTACAGTATACGTATTCTGGAATCAGAATTTCAGGAAACGAAGTATTTACAAAAGAAGAGCTTCTTAAGAATCAGAAATTAAGAAGCGGTTCCGTTTATAACGAAACAAAGTTTCAGGAAGATTTAACATCTATTACAAATGTTTATTACGAAAACGGATATATGTCTAATGAGTTTTATCCGGTTCCAGTAAAAGATGCTGACCGTCATGAGATTTCTTATGATTTTACAATCCGTGAGCATACAAGAAGTCATGTTGAAAACATTATTGTAAAGGGAAACAGTAAAACAAAAGATTATGTAATTACACGAGAAATTCCTATTACTCCTGGTGACACTTTCTCAAATGATAAGATTATAAACGGTATGCGAAACCTTATGAATCTTCGTTATTTTTCTAATGTAGTACCGGAAGTTCAGCAGGGTGCAGAGGCAAATCTTGTTGATCTTGTTTTTTCTGTAGAGGAGCAGTCAACTTCTTCTATACAGTTTGGTCTTACATTTACAGGAACAGTTGATCCGGGAACTTTGCCAATTTCTTTTCTCCTGAAAGTTGAGAATTCAAATATGTGGGGAGAAGGAAGAACTCTTTCTGCCGGTGTAAATGGTTCTAATACAAACCAGTCTATAGATTTTTCTTATTCACAGAACTGGATAGGTTCTCTTCCGATTGCCTTTGGAATATCTCTTTCTTTGGGACATTCAATAACAAATGGTTTTACAAATTTCTGGACACCTCAGCTGGAACTTGTTCAAGATAGATTTACTATGAGTTATGATGACTGGAATGCAACCCTTTCTACAAATCTTGCACGCCGCTGGACTCCTAATTACGCAATTTTTACTCTTACAGGTGGTTTATCAACAACATTACAGAGAAACGTTTATAACGAAAGTATAAGTGTTCCTGTAGATACAGGTATTTCGCTTTATGCAAACAGATGGGGAATTTCAAATTCTGTTTACGGGCAGTTCTCTCTTGATAACCGAGATATAAATTATGATCCTTCAAAGGGATGGTTTATGAGCCAGAGATTTTCATGGCATGGACTTATTCCGTATTATGAGAAGGAGTTCTTCCTGAAATCTGATACAAAGCTTGAAGGATATTTAAAATTATTTGATCTTCCTGTTTCAGAAAAATGGTCATTCAAGATGGTATTTGCAGCTTATACTGGTATTACTACTATTCTTCCTTGTGCAGAAGTCAGTGATGGAAACAAAGCTTATATAGATGGTATGATTAATGCACGTGGCTGGACAGATGTTTACAAAGAAACAAAAGGTATGTTCATGTTGTCTAACAGACTTGAACTCAGAGTTCCGATTGTCCCTGGAATTTTAGGTATCGACGGTTTCTGGGATGCTGCCACAGTAAAACCAAGAATTCAGGATATATCAAATATCAGTATGAATGATTTCTACTTTAGTTTTGGACCTGGAATACGTTTCCTTCTTCCTCAATTGCCACTGCATCTTGTATTTGCATGGCGTTACAGAGTTATTGATGGAGTACCACAGTTTGCAAAAAGTCCATTCCAGTTCGTGCTTTCATTCAATATTGTGAACAATTAGGATTTACTATAAAATAATATAATAAATCATTATAAGGGATTTACAATGAAAAGATATTTTAAGGTTTTAGTTTCACTTGCTGTTTTTATGTTTACCTGTATTCCGGCCTTCTCTCAGCAGATTACAAAATTTGGTGTTGTAGATACAGCAAAAGTTTATCAGGCATATTTCAGAAACTCAGCTCCTGTAAGAAATTATGAAAAGAAAAAGGCTGAGTTTCAGGAAGAAATCAACAAACAGGTTGAGCAGATTAAAAAGCTTCAACAGAAAAAACTTGATTATGAGAATTCTGGAAACTCTGCTGCTGCAATGAAAACAGAAGCTGAAATCACTAAGAAAACCGACTATCTTACTGAATATACAAATGCAAAAAATGTTGAGCTTGAATCTATGCAGAGAACCCTGCAGAATTCTGATGATTTTTACAAAAAGCTTTATAACACTCTTGCGAAAATTGCAGAGAGTGGAAGCTACAGTATGATTTTGAGCCTGCAGGAATCTAATGCGATTCTGTGGTATTCATCTTCTGTAGATATCACAAATCAGGTGATTTCAGAGCTTGGACTTTAAGGCTTAGGTTTCTGGAGAATGGCTGAAGAAGAAAATCTTACCCCGATGATGATTCAATATCGGGGAATTAAAGAAAAGTATAAGAACGAGGTGGTATTTTTCCGCCTTGGAGATTTTTATGAAATGTTCGATGAAGATGCGGTAGAAGTATCGCGTCTTTTGAATTTAACATTAACACACAGAGCAAGCCGTCCTATGTGCGGCATTCCCTATCATGCAGCAAAAATCTATATAGCCCGACTTTTACGTCTTGGAAAGAAAATTGTAATTTGTGAACAGGTTGGTGAAATTCCTAAGGGCGGGAAGGGCATTACAGAGCGTAAAGTAGTTGAAATTATTACACCGGGTACAGCTGTGGAAGCTGAATATCTTGAAGGTAACAGAGCAAACTATCTTGCTGCTCTTTCAATTACAAAAGCTAAAGCAGGTTTTGCTTTCATTGATGTTACTACATCTTCCTTTAGGGCAACTTCCTGGCCTGCTTCAAAAATGGCAGAAAATTTTGGTAAAGAATTAAACCGTGCTGCACCACGAGAGCTTCTTTTACCGGCTTCCCTAAAAAATAATGAAGCAATCAAAAGTGTGATTTCTGCTTATGGCTCAATTTCCGTCTCATATTATCCCGACTGGGATTTTTCAGCAGAACTGTCTTACAAAAAACTTACCGCACAGTTTAAAACCGCAAACTTAAAAGCTTATGGCCTCGAAGAAGATAGCCCTGAAATTGTACCAGCCGGCTTCCTCCTTGATTACCTTGAAAAAACTACAAATACTGTTTTACCTCATATTAGTTCAATTCGTGTTTACAGCGACAGTGAATATCTTATAATGGACGATTCTTCGCGACGAAATCTTGAAGTTATTTCTAATATGCGCGAAGGAGGAACTCAGTTTACCCTTCTTGAGTGTGTTGATTGTACAAAAACTGCCATGGGCGGTCGACTTTTGCGTAACTGGCTTTTATTTCCGCTTACAAATCTGCGCCAGATAGAAGACAGACAGACTAAAGTAGCAAGCTTTGTTGAAAATAGAAATCTTCTTGAAAAATTAAAGACAGACCTTGGTTCTATTCTTGATGTGGAACGTCTTGCAGGTCGTATTGCAATGGAACGTGCTCATGCAAAAGATCTTCAGGCTCTGCGTGCAAGTCTTGAAAGCTGGAGCCGAATTAAAGAATATCTTGGGCAATATGATTTTTCTTTTATTTCGGATGAAAATTCAGTAACTATCTGTTCTCTGATACAGAAGGCTATTCTTGAGGATCCTGCAACTTCACTGACTGAAGGTGGAATTATAAAAGCCGGCTGGTCTGAAGAACTGGATCACTGGCGCGGTCTGCATGATAACTTTAATCAGATTTTAAGTGAATACGAAGCTGAAGAACGTGAAAAAACAGGCATTTCAACTTTGCGTGTAAAATACACAAACGCGGCCGGCTATTTTATAGAAGTCAGCAAGGGAAAGCTTGGGGCTGTACCTGCGCACTTTATTATGAGACGTGCTCTTGTTAATGGAGACCGCTATACTACAGAACGTTTACAGCAGCTGGAAGCAGAACTTAATGAATCTTCTACAAAAATACTTGAACTTGAACGTGATCTTTTTGTAGAAATACGTTCTTCGCTTGCAAAATATATTCCGTATCTTCTACAGGTGGCGGATGAAATTGCAAATACAGATGCTGCAGCTTCTTTTGCACAGGCTGCCATAGAACATAACTGGGCACGGCCAGAAATTGAAGAATCAACGCATTTTGAAATAAAAGATGGCCGGCATCCTGTTGTAGAAAATCATCTCCCGACTGGAGAATTTGTTCCAAATGATGCCTTGCTTTCTGCAGAAGATGAAAGTATTTCTTCTTTTGCACTGATTACCGGTCCAAATATGGCTGGTAAAAGTACCTATCTTCGTCAGAATGCCCTGATTGCACTTCTTGCACAAACTGGTTCCTTTGTTCCGGCTTCCAGAGCCCGTCTTGGAATTGTGGATAGAATTTTTTGTCGTGTAGGTGCATCTGATAATCTTGCAAAAGGTGAATCGACCTTCCTTGTTGAGATGACTGAGACTGCAAATATTCTTCATGCTGCAACTAAGAAGTCTCTTGTTATTATGGATGAAGTAGGACGGGGAACCTCTACTGAAGATGGACTTGCAATTGCACGTGCAGTTTCTGAATATCTTCTAGATACTATTGGCTGTAAAACTTTCTTTGCAACTCACTATCATGAGCTTTCGAGAATGGAACATCCTTCTTTAAAAATGCTTTGTATGGATGTTCTTGAGCAAAATGGTTCTGTTGTATTTTTAAGAAAAGTAAAGGAAGGTGTTACCGGGAATTCTTATGGTATTCATGTTGCAAAACTAGCAGGAATTCCACAGGCTGTAATTGACAGGGCAAATGTAATTCTTTCGCATATTCAGGCTCTTGCAAATGACAATCCTGTAATTCTTGATGATGTACCAGCAAAATCCTCTGAATCAGAAAAAACACTTGCGGCAGCGCCTGTAAATCCAGGGCTTTTTAGTGATGAGGAAATCATAATTTCTGAAATCCTTTCTGTTGATACAGATAATCTTACTCCTCTTAATGCACTTCAGATTATTGCGCGATGGAAAAAAACTCTTTCAGGGCAATAATTCTGGTCAATAATCAATATTTTTTTTTATTTTTCTGAAATCATTTCCTATTTTCTTCACTTTTGAACCATTATATAGGTGTGAGAAAATTATTTTTCGAAGCAGGACAGTTTCTTATCTCTATGTTCAGACTTATGTATGTCTTTATAAGTGGCGGCAGTGAGTGTGCAGTATGTGGTTCAATCGTGTTTTTACGTCCGGTTTGTGGATCATGTTTACGTAAGCATTTTTCTGTAAAAAATATTATGGACAAAAACAGGTGTGAATGTTGTGGAAAAGAACTGTTGTCTACAAAAGGAAAGTGTATGAAATGTCGTGAGAATCCGGTTCTTTTTAATACCGACAGAGTTATACCGCTATTCCCGTACAGGTTGTGGAATCGCGAACTTATGTTCCGGTGGAAAATGCAGGGGGAAAGGATTTTATCTCCGCTTTTTGCAAAACTTTTGTGTGATGTGATTCGAAGAATGGGAGAAAGTGTAATCGTGCCTGTCCCTCCAAGAAAAGGTAAAATCCGGAAAAATGGCTGGGATCAGATTGATGAACTTTGTTTATTTCTCGCAAAACGTTATGGCTTTAAGGTTCTCAGGATTCTGGAACGCAAAACTACTGTGCAGCAAAAAAAGCTTACGCGACTTCAGCGTCTGGAATCAATAAAAACTGCATATACGCTTTGTGCTAAAAAGATTCTTGAGAAATCCTTAAAGTCTTTTTCTGGAAAAATGCCTGATTCTGTATGTCTTATCGATGATGTATGTACTACTGGTGCCACATTAGAAAGTTGTGCAGAAATATTAAAGAATGCCGGAATAAAAAAGGTAAGTGCGGTAACTCTATTTACCGTAGATTAGTCATTTTTAAGGAGGTTAATGAAGTTTGCATTGCAAATTTTGAGGTTTCGGGGTATTATTATAAGGATAGTTTTATATATCTTGGAGGGTATCTATGGCTAACGATATTACATATCAAATGGTAACGTTTCATCTGGGGGAAGAATTATATGGTGTCAACATCATGGATGTTAAAGAGATTGTAAGACTTCAGAATGTACGTGTTATCCCTAATGCTCCGTACTATGTAGAGGGTATTATAAATCTTCGTGGTGAAATAATTCCTATTATAGATTTGCATAAGCGCTTCAAGATTCAGTCGACAAATAAATCTGAAGATATTGAAATGGAAGGTGGATTTATCATCCTTAATATCGATGGAAGTAAAATCGGTATTATTATTGATAAAGTAGAGCGCGTTGTTACCGTAAAAGGTGAAGATGTAAAGGATCCGCCTCAAATGCTTAGCGGTATCGGAACAGAGTATATCGAAGGTGTTGTGCGTGAAGAAACTGGTTATCTTATCATGTTAAATACTCGCAAACTCTTCAATGCAAAAGAATTGCAGAAAATTATCGATATTCAGTAAAATAAATGATACAGACATACAGTACAACTATTCGTAGAAAAGAAATGGATGCGGTTTTGACCTGCATGGTTGACGAAAAAATTGGTCCCGGCGAGTTAAACGCAAGATTAATCCAGACAGTAAAGGAATTTACTAAGTGTGACGGTGCAGTAGCTCTTCGCAGCCCTGCAATTGCTTTAAAATATGCGCTGCAGGCTTTGGATTTAGAAAAAGGCGGAAAGATTATGATTTCTGCCCTGGCCCCGGCATGGCAGTATCATACGGTAGAAAGTCTGGGGTATGAGCCTCTTGTTCTTGATGTAGAAGAAGCTACAGGACTTGTAACAGCCGAAATTGTTTCAAAAGGTATGCAGGAAGGCGGAAAGCTTTTGATTCTTCATGAAACAGAAGGTATTCTTCCTGATTTTGAAGGAATCATGGCTCTTGGTATTCCTGTAATTGAAGATATTTCACAGAGTGCTGGTGCTTCTGTTCCTGTTCTTACTCCGGAAGGAGTTCCTACAGATCAGAGAAAGCTTGCGGGGTCTTTTGGTATTTATACTATCATGGGACTTGAAGAACGTGATGTTCTTACTGCTGGTGGTGGAGCTGTTCTTATGGCTCCTGGCCGCCGTGAGTGGATTGTTCTTAAAAAGTATTCTGATGAAGCTCCATTAACTGATCTTTTGCCTGATATCAACTGCGCCCTTGCCTGGGTGCAGGTAAAAGAATATCCTCGTAACGAAAAGACCCGTAAAGAAATTTTTGCAATGTTCCATCAGGCATGCTTAATTGGACGACATAAAATGTATGCCCGGGAGATGGAAGATGGTTCAACAATGAGTTGTTTCCCATTGATTCTTGCAAGTTCCTTTAAGGACGTAAAGCAGTACGCTTCCAGAAAGGATATTGAAGTTCAGCTGGCTTACGATAATTCTGTAATTGCACTTAAGGATGAGCTTTCGGAAAAATGCATTCATGCAAAATCACTTTATCTTCGCTGCGTACATATTCCGCTTTATCCGCGTCTGACTCATGCAGAGAGTGCCAAAATTGTTAAGGTTTTGAGTTCTCTGCCATAATTAGCCATTAAAGGATAAAATGAAAAAAGCACTTATAATTATAAATGTTAGCAAAGATGAATCTATGACTCTGGCAAAGGAAATTGCATCTTATCTTAAAAAGAAAGATGTAGCGTATGATTTTCTCAGCTTTGACGGTTTTGTTGATAATACTGATTTTAAGGGCTATGATTTTGTTATTTCGCTTGGTGGAGATGGAACTGTTTTGTATGCGGCACGAAATTCTTCAAAATATGGACTTCCTGTTTTTCCTGTAAATCTTGGGGAATTTGGTTTTATCGCTTCTGTCCAGCCGGAAGACTGGCAGAAAGAACTGAAGCTTTTTATGGATGGAAAGGCTGTTTTTGAAAAGCGTTCCATGCTTAAAGTCGAAGTTATACGTAATGGAAAAAGAGTTTATAGTTCACTAAGCCTTAATGATGCTGTTATTTCTGCAGAACGTGGTGTATCTACAATAATGCTTTCTGTAAAGCGGAATTCGCTTCCTTTGTGCCGTCTCAAAGCTGATGGACTTATCCTCGCAACACCAACCGGCTCAACCGCATATTCCGCCGCAGCTGGAGGTCCAATAGTTTCACCGGAAGTTGAAGCCTTTGTCCTTACTCCGTTAAATCCTTTTTCCCTTTCAAGCCGTCCTATAGTTTTAAGTCCGGACAGTAATCTTGAAATCACTGTAGAAAAAAGTCGAATAAAAGGAATCTGCCTTACAGTTGATGGACAGGAACCGTTTGGAATTCAATTCGGTGACATTATATCTGTTGTACTTAATAAAAAGAAAGCAAAGCTTGTGGCAGGCTCAGAAGAAAAGTTTTATAACGCGCTCAGATCAAAATTAAACTGGTCGGGGGTACCTCATGCTTGAAGATTTAACCATTAAAGATTTTGCTTTAATAGATTCGGATTATCTTGAATTTACAAAAGGCTTTACTGTGCTTTCGGGAGAAACCGGCGCGGGTAAGTCTATTCTTATAGGAGCTCTTTCTTTTTTGCTTGGAGGAAAAGCGGAAGTTTCACAGATAAGAGCTGGCAAAAAAGAGGCTAGTGTAAGCGGAACCTTTTTACTGAATATGCAGCTTCCTGTTAGAAGTGAAATTCCGGAAGATGATGAGCCTCGTAATGCACTGGAGTGGCTGAATATTCATGGCATTGAGCCGGAAAATAGCCGTGTGCTTCTTCGTAGAATTATCCGAGATACTGGCAAAACAGCTGCCTGGATTGATGACACGCCTGTTACACGTGCAGATCTTGCACAGTTTTCTTCCTTTTTAGTTGATATTCATGGTCAGCATGAACATCAGTCTTTGATGAAGGTAAGTGAACACAGAAAATATCTTGATGCCAGGGCAGGAATTACTACAGATGTAGATGCTTTTACAAAAAAATATGCAGAACTTGTTCAAAAACGAAAGCTTCTTGCTCAGTATAATCTTTCTGATGGCGAGCGAATGCGAAAGCTTGATATGATGAGCTTTGCTGTAAAAGAAATTTCTGAAGCTAAACTTAAGCAGAATGAAGATACAGAACTTGAAGAGGAGCAGACAAGACTTGCATCGTATGAAAAAATTTATTCTGATATAGATTCTATAGATCAGATGTTATCAAGTGATGATAACGGTGTAATAGGGCTTCTTAAAAAAATCAGAAGAGACAGTTCTCATGTTATAGAACTGGATAAATCGCTTTCAAAACTTGATGAGCGTGTAGAGTCTGCATTTTATGAGCTTTCCGATATTGCAGATGAGTTTTCATCATATAAAGGAAAACTTGTTTATGATCCAAACCGCCTTCAGACTGTAGAAGACAGATTATCACTCATTTATAATCTTAAGAAAAAATATGCATCTTCTGTAAACGCCCCGCTTTCTGAAGTATTTTCATATTTTGAAGAGGCTCAGCGCTATATCGAAGAAAATGGTGAAGGTAATAATCGTAAGGAAATTCTTACTGCCGAAATTAAGGCTCTGGAAAAAGAAGTTCTTACTCAGGCAGAAAAGCTTTCACAGGCTCGAAAAGCGACAGCTCAGACTCTCAATTCTGAAGTAGACTCTATTCTTGCAAAACTTGGAATGAAAGGTACAACCTTTGCCGTTCAGATTAATCAGAAAGCTGGAACAGAGGTTGAACAGCTTTGCGGGCCTTATGGAAAAGATGATATTGAATTTATGATAAGTGCAAATCCGGGAAATCCTCCGCTTCCTCTTGCAAAGATTGCTTCTGGTGGAGAACTTTCACGTGTTATGCTTGCACTTAAAACCATTTTTGCCCGTACAGACGGAGTAGAAACCCTTATTTTTGACGAAATTGATACTGGAATTGGCGGTGAAGTTGCCGTTGCAGTAGGTGCACATATTAAGAATCTTGCTAAAAATCGGCAGATTTTCTGCATTACACATCTAGCGAGCATCGCAGTTTATGCCGATAATCAGATTAAGATAGAGAAAAGTGTCTCCGGAGAAATTACTTCATCAAATGTTTATCCTGTGGAAGGCGAAGCCCGCGTAGCTGAAATTGCACGTATGCTTTCCGGTGATTCAGACACAGCGCAGTCTCTGGAACATGCTCGTTCTCTTCTCCAGAAATTCAGCGGAGGTAACTGATGTCAAAGATTTCGGAAGAAACAAGGCTCCATTTTAATGAGGCAATTCAGCCCTACAAAGGAAAAATCACCACCACTCTTGAAAAAGAAAAGACTATGCTTAACGGTATGCATAAAGGTGATATTGACTATGAAAACAAGAAACTGATTTTATGCGAAGATATGATTTATACTGCTTCCTTGTATATGGCTCAGAATAGTCTTTCTCTTCGCCTTATGGAAGTGAAAAATAATGATGCTTTGAATGATGCACGAAAAATTCTCTATAAAGCAATTATTTATCTTGAAGAAATAGTTTCTGATACAATTGATGTGCCTTATGCAGATCTAAGTCCGCTTCAGGAAAGTATTCAGAATGTTCCGATTATCCGCAGATATACTATTATCCGAAAACTTGGGCTTGCAATTACAATGCTTAAAAATGCCTTTGGAGATAACAGTAAATGGAAGTGGTCTTTCGTTGAACTGGAAGGTCGCTTTGCCACAGTCTCAAAGAATCTGATTGATATGAAAGCTGCTTACAAAGATTATTTTGATCCAAATAGTGCTGATTATGAAACAACAGTACTTTATATCAGAATGATTCTAAAGCAGCTGAATGACTCGGCAACTGCATACCGCGATAAATACGAGCTTTCAACACGCCGTATTGATGATATGCGTAATGCTATAAAATATCTTCTTGCTCTTCGTAAGCTTTACATTGCTATCGGAGATTCAAATCAGGCAGAAGAAGTAAAGAAAAAGGCTGTGGTCTGGAAAGATAAGATGGATGCTGACCACAAGGCCGGATTAAGCAATTAGAGTTGAAATTATTATTCAAACCTAATACCGACTGCCTCAAGGCTTTAAGCGAAGCGGGTCTTGACCAGTCGTAAATCATGAGAAGTATAATATGAATAAACAACTGGCATTTAGAATCTTTGAAGGATTTTCCATTCAAAGATGGAATGATTTAATACGCCCCTTTGACCTTGTAGAAATGGACAAGGCTGCAGAAAAGATGGTGCTTACATATATAATCGGAAAATATGAAGAGCACCGCAAAAAGTATGTTGACTGGAAGTGGCTTATATATGCTTCTCTTTTTGATCTTTTAAGAAAGATTTCTCTGTGCGATATCAAAGCTCCTGTTCAACAGATGCTTCGCCGTGAGTTTCCAGATGAATATATGCGTCTTAATGAATGGGTTCTGAACGGTTATAAAGCCATGATTTCAGATGAAAAACTTTTTTCTGAATTCACAATTTATGTTGGTCAGCAATCTGGAAATATTCCAATTCCCACTGAGCTTAGAACAACTGTAAATATTTATCGTGCTGCCCACAAATATTCTACAATTCGCGAGCTTGAAATGCTTGCTGTTGTAAATGAAAAAGAACGCCTTAAGAATATACGAAACGAACTTGAATTAGAAATACAGCCTTACCTTGAATTGGAAGGGCTGCAAAAACTTATGACACATCAGAAAGCTTTTGATTTTATTTTGAAAATAGAACAGCTTCGTTTTCAGACAAGATGGAATCAAACTCCACGAGTTCCGGCTACATCCGTTCTTGGTCACTGTTTCTTTGTTGCAATTATGACTTTGCTTTTAGGTCGTGAATACAATCCTGATATGTGTGACCGCCGTGTGATAAACAATTATTTCAGTGCACTTTTTCATGATCTTCCGGAATCTGTTACCCGTGATATCATTTCACCTGTAAAAACTGCTACTGATGATCTTCCAAATATTGTAAAAAAGATTGAAGACGAAATTGTAAATAAAGAACTTGTTCCACTAATGGAACCTTTTTTTGAAAAAGAAGTGATTTATTATACAAGCGATGAATTTTCAGATAGGATTCTTGATAAAAGTGGCAAGATAAAACATGTTTCCTGGGAAGATCTTAATACAAAATATAATTCAACTGAGTTTGATCCTATAGATGGAAGGCTTGTGCGTATCTGTGATCATTTTTCAGCCCTTATGGAAGCTGATATTTCGATAAAACATGGAATTACATCGGAACATCTTACTGGTGGCCGGGAAGGTATTTTAAGCCGTTATTCAAATGGTGAAATAATCAGCGGAATTAACGTGAACGAGTTCTTTCAGAATATTGTATCGGAATAAAAAAAATCTGCCGATAATATAAGTATGAAAACTCATTTTGGTAAACTCTTTTTTATAATTTCAATATTTCTTTTTTTCACAACAAGTATTTTTGCAGATATTACATATAAGGTAGAAAAAGGCGATACACTTTATTCAATCAGCAGAAAATATCAGATTACTGTTGCCGAATTAAGAACTGCTAATAATCTTTCAGAAAATGATGTAATAAAAGTAGGTCAAAAGCTCATTATTCCGGATGCTGATATTGGTACTGCAGCTGCTCTATCATCTACAAAAACAGCCGGCAGTTCTGCTTCAGCATCTACAGCAAAAACTGTTGAATATGTAGTTGCTAAAGGTGATACACTTTATGGCATTGCCCGTAAAAATGGAATGACTGTTGCAGATTTAATGGCTATTAATAATCTTGATTCATCTGCTGTCATTAAAGTTGGACAAAAGCTTAAGGTAAGTGCCGGCAGTACTTCTTCAAGTTCTTCTGCTGCAACTACTAAAAAATCTGAACCTGCAAAACCTGGTGAAACAGTTATAAAGGTAAATGAAAAAGCACCTGATACACGTACTTATGGCACAACAATAACTGCAGATGCAAATACAAAATGGCCGGTTTCTTCACCAAAAATCACACAAGTGAAAGGAAAAATCTCAGGAGTGCAGCTTTCTGCAAAAACAAATGAAGCTGTTCTTTGTATTCATGAAGGAACTGTAATGTATGTTGGAGTTTATCGCGGTTTTGGACAGGTAGTATTTGTACAGTCTAAAACTGGTTTGATTTATGCATATACAGGTCTTGGATCAGTAAAGGTACGTAAGGGAGAATATGCAGTTTCTGGAGCAGAACTAGGAACTGCGGGTCTGGATTCAATCAGTCAGAAATATCAGATTACCTTTATGGTATTCCAGAATGGCCAGCCGATTGACCCGGCTAAAGCACCTCGAAATTAAAGCTTCTTTAAGGAATGAATTCTTTCGCTGTGTAAGCAGCAGTTGAAGAGCCCCATGCAGGTAATGGCATCGTCTAAAGCCCTGTGTGAGGCTCCTTTATCTATGCCAAGGTAATCTGCAAGAAAATCAAGTTTGTGATGTTCTGCTTCTGGATAAATAACTCTGGAAAGCTGTAAGGTATCAACTGCATAATTATGAGTAAGAGGAAGACCACAGTTTTCACATTCTGCATTAAGAAAGTTTAAGTCAAACTGTGAGTTATGAGCTACAATTATAGAACTGCCAAGAAAAGAAAGAAAATCACGAATATGTTTCGAAATAGGATCTGCTGCATCTACCATTTCCTGTGTAATATGAGTGAGATTTATTATAAATGGTGAGAGAATTTGATCAGGATAAAAGAGATGCTGCCATTTAGCAAGAATGCCGTCCTGTGAAAAACGGACGGCACCTATTTCAATGATACGGCTGTTTGTGGGTGAAATACCTGTAGTTTCCGTATCAAAGGCAGTGAAGACTGCTCCTTCTTCGTAAAGCTTGCGCAGTCTTCGTAAATCAGTAATTTTTTTATTTGGATGCTGCATCAATAATCTTCTTGATATCGCTTGAGATTCCGTCACAAAGTAGGCTGGCTTTTTTCTTTGCATCAGCGAACCATGCGTCTGAGCCGTCTCCTGCAGGAACCATAGAGTTAATATAGAACTTAATCTTTGGCTCTGTTCCAGAAGGTCGTGCACTTACAATAGTACCACTTTCAAGATAGAACTGAAGTACATTGCTCTTTGGAAGATCCGGGTCACACATAAGGTCGCGAACCTTAATAACCTTTTCTCCGCCAAGAGTTGCAGGAGGGGTCTTTCTCATGTTAGCCATCATAGCCTTCATTGTTTCTCCACCAGAAGCGCCAGGGAAGTTCTGAGAAATTGCGCGGTCTTCAAAGTAACCGAACTCCTTATACATATCATCAAGGTGCTCGAGAAGGCTCTTACCCTGACTTCTCCAGTAAAGAATCATTTCTGCACACATAGCTGCAGCAGAAACTCCGTCTTTATCCATTACTTCGCGTTCAATCTTGTAGCCGTAGCTTTCCTCAAGACCAAATACATATTCGTGTGTTCCTGCTTTTTCGAATTCTGCTTCTTTGGCAGCAATCCACTTAAAGCCTGTAAGACAGTCAAACATTGTTACGCCATATTTCTTACAGATGTAGTCTCCGAAAGGTGATGTAACGATTGAGCGGATACAGCCAGGATTTGCCGGCATTTTACCAAGCTCTTTGCGTGAGCGGAGAACATAATCCATAAGGAGAGCACCCATCTGGTTTCCACTGAGGAGTACAAAGTTTCCATCCTTGTCCGGGAAGGCTGTACCAAAGCGGTCTGCATCAGGGTCTGTAGCCATTACACCGTCTGCCTTTTCTTTCTTTGCAAGTTCAACTGCAAGAGTGAGGGCTGGTTTTTCCTCTGGATTTGGCTTTTCAACAGTAGGGAAGTTTCCGTCCGGCTTTCTCTGTTCTGGAACAGTAATGATGTTGAGTCCGAGATCTCCAAGAACCTTTTCAACGTGCATGGCACCAGTTCCGTGGAGTGGTGTATATACAATGCGAACATCTTTTGCCTTTTCCTTAATGAGGTCTGGGCGGAAGAGCTGAGCTTTACACATTGCCCAGAATGGTTCATCAATTTCTTTGTCGATAATTACAAGTTTACCAGCTTTGATAGCCTCATCGCGAGACATAGACTTTACTTCTGTAACCTTGTTTACTTCTTCAATAATACCAACATCATGAGGCTCGATTACCTGAGCACCATCATCCCAGTAAGCCTTGTAACCGTTATACATTCTTGGGTTATGAGAGGCAGTTACAACAACACCAGTCTGAGCCTTAAGAGTACGGATTGCAAAAGACAATTCCGGTGTAGGGCGAAGGCCTGAGAAAAGGTAAGCCTTAATTCCGTTTGCGGCAAAAATAAGAGCTGTAGCTTCTGCAAAAACATCTGAGTTCAGGCGGCTGTCGTAAGCAACAACGGCGCTCAAAGTTCCGTCTTTTGCTTTGTCTGGGAATGCTTTGAGAACATAGTTTGCAAGTCCCTGAGTTGCCATATTGATTTCGAGGGTGTTCATGCGGTTTGTTCCGCCACCCATAATTCCGCGGAGTCCACCAGTTCCGAATTCGAGGGTCTGGTAGAAGCGGTCTTCAAGTTCCTTATAATCTTCTTTAGCAATAAGTTCTTCAACTTCCTTGCTGAATCTTTCATCTTTTTCTGCGGCAATGTAAGCTTTTGCTCGTTTTAAGATTTCTTCTTTTTCCATATGTAAAACTCCTTGAGTAACACGGTGGCAGAGAGCCCGAAAGCTTTCAAACCACTTTGTTCAATATATCCTAATTTTATTTTTTTTACTACTTGGTGGAATCTGATTTCTTAATGAGTTCAGTCTCCCATTCAAGCAGTGCTTTTTCCATATCTACCTTATTACCTTTTACGTCACACATGATGCGGAATACAGGTTCGGTTCCACTTCCACGCATCCAGATAAAGGCTATAGGTTTTGAATCCTTATCCTTAAAAATGATTTTTAAGCCGCCTTTTTCAGAGGTTGAAAAATCTTTTACTCCACAAGTTTCAACTGTTCCCTTAGTGATAACTGCTTCCCAATCTATAATTCCGTATTTCTTTTTAAGCTCTCCGGATTTTTTCTTCCAGTCTGCTTCGAAAGCTTTCTGGAATGCAGCTTTAAGTTTTGTGTGATCTGTAGTTTTTACTTTAAGAACAGCACGTGGCTCAGAAACTCCGGTTGTTGTGTAAACTGGCAAAGATGCAATTACATCAGACAAAGTAAAATCTGGATTATATTTCTGGCCTGATTTTGTACACCACATTTCATATAAACCGCATTCTCTCATCATAAGCAGTTTAAGAAGTGCAAAAATTGTATTTAAAGGATCTCGAACTGCAGCTGGATAAGTAATAGTTCCGCCGTTTGAGCCTTCACCAAGAATACGTACAGTGTATCCCTGTTCACGTTTTTCGCGGGCAAGGTTTACAACATTTGCTTCTCCAACTTCAGCACGGAAAACCTGGGCTCCAAGGGCAGATGCAATTTCATTAATTCTCATAGATGTAGGGCAGTTTACAACAACAGCAGGCTTAAAATCTTTTTCATCACTATGCTGCCAGATTGAATAGGTAAGTTCTGCAAGAACAGAAAGACTGAATACTTCCTGAGCCTTAAGAATTACAGCCTTTTTCTGTTTTTCGTCCCAGTAAACAATATTTCCGCGGTCTCCATCACAGTCAGGCATATAACCAAGAACTACTTCGTCGTGTCCTTCTTTATGAAGCCTTTCCATTTCAGCGGCAACATGAACGAGGTTTTCTGCTTCCGGGATAATTTCGTGTGCAATTTCAAAATCATTGATTGAATAGAAATTGATTTTTCTTTCCTTAAAAAACTCCCGGTCAATGCTCTGATAGCGTGAACTTCCGTTAAAATCGCATACAACTCCCAATGGTTTCTGGGCAATGAAAGTATCAAGCATACCAAAGAAGTCTGTCTGATATTCTTTATTATCAGTTCCGGTAATAGTTTCGTTTGCGAAATTTCTGTAAGCAGAAAGAGCATTATGTTTTGAACTGTCTTTTACATCATAAACAGCCTTTAATTCTGAAGTAGTGCAGGAATATGCTTTTTTTACAGCCTCTGCGACTCCCTTATCATCAGAAAGTCGGGCAATAAAATCTTTTACAAGTTTTGCGTTTTCAGCACCGCAGAGAACTCCACCGTCATTTGTTCCGAATTTTATTCCATTATGACCAACAGGATTATGACTTGCAGAAATATAAATAAAGCCATCAAGCTTTTTTGCATAAGCCATAATTTCTGGTGCAGAGGTTACTGCGCTGTACTGGATTATTGCTCCTTTTTTGATAAGGGCATGAATCATTGCATCAGCAAGAGCTGGTCCTGTAGGGCGTGCATCGATTCCAAGTGCAAGTACAGGGGCAACTTGTCCGCTTGCTTTACTGATATAATCAAAAAAAACATCTGCCGCTATAACGGCAATGCTTCTGTCAGTTTCTGTAATTTCAGGACTTTTATCCTGTTCGTCTCCGGATGCTGCAAAAACCTTACGCCAGCCGGATGCTGACAAAATCATGTTATGTTCCAAGTTTATACTCCCATTAAACTTAATTATATAATTCTAACACAGAAAACTGTATTTAACAAATTTTCTTGAACAATGAGAAGTTTTTTTTGTTATTTTATTATTTTATGAGAATATTATAGTTCAGATGCTTTATGTTTCCAAGAATATCTGAAATAGAAAGACCTAAAGTTGCACGTCCAGGTGTAAACATCACTTCACCAAGCAGCTGAAGATTCTCGTTAGGAAATACATCAGCAGCGGTATATTTCTTTTTTCCGATAATACAAAGCTTATTGTTTTCCTGCGTAATCATATCATAAGAAAGCTGATCTACAATTACACCGTTTATGGAAACAGATGTTTTATATGGAGCTGCAATAGGATTTCTTTTAAAATAAACCTTATAAAGTCCTGAATTAAAGGTTTTATAGACATTTATATCATAAAAATCATTATTCTTGCTTCCAATCATAATGCCGCTTAGGGAAAGTGGAAGTTCTTCTTCAGCACGTGGCATAAGTACTTTAGGATTTATAGCTGATTTATTCTTTGTATCAATGATTTTGAATTCAAGATTGCCGTGATTTTCCTGAAAGCCGGAATTACCGCTTGAAGCAATTATCGCACCACCATCAATAGTGTGTTCATTTTCATTTTTAAGAGTTAGAGTTTCTGCATCAAGATTTCCATAAACAGAAATTAAATCATCTGCATGCGAAAGAATTACTGCTGTACCAAGTGTTGATGGAAAAAAGTCTGAATCATCTGAGTTTTCAGTTAATATGACTGTAATATATCCGTCTTCTGCGGCCTTTACTTCTTCCGGCTCAGAAAAAATAACAGATGTGCTTAGTGTACCACCTCTGTTCTGTCCAAAATATGAATTAAATGAATCTTTAGAAACTTCCGCCTGAGGCCAGTCAAAACAGAAAGCGTTGATTGCTGTAAACATTGTAAAGGCAATAATCAGTAACTTCTTCATCATTTTCTCCATTCTGTTTTATTCTCTTGTAACTGCGATTTTCGAAATGGAATTATCTTTTCCAAGATATATATTTCTTCCTTCGGCATGAACGAAGGCAGAATCTGCAGTGAAAGAAAAGTCTCCTTCTATTGTGTCTGTATTATCAATTATCGAAACTGTGTAAGTATTTTTTTCTTTTCCCAAAAGAACAGTAAGATCATCTGTTTCTTTTATGGTAAGAAGTTTATTTTTAAGTTTAATTGTACGTTCGTTTTTCTTTTCAAGATTATAGATTCCAAGTCCATTTGCGAAATTATAGAAAACACGGTTTCCATCACGGCTGAAATGAACAACAGTTCTATATGGAGAATCATGTTCGAAGAATCTGTGATAAATAATTTTCTGCTGCTTTTCTTCTCTATGAGAAAGAACAAAGCGCTGGTGGTTATGGCCGGAAACAGAAGCTATGTACTGCCCATCATCAGAAATATCAAGTCCAAGAATTACAGGATAATCACTGCCACCTGGTGCAAAATCTATTTCAGTTGTACCGTTTTCATTGTTCAAAACTATGATTTTTCCATTTGCAAGGCCTACTGCAGTATATTTTTCTTTAGCTGCAAAGGCTATAATAGGGAAGGTTCCTTCAAATGTCCATAAAACCTTTCCTGTTTCAGAACATTTAGAAAATGAACAGCCGCCTGGAAGAAAAACATAAACAAGATTATCAACAAAATAAGGAAACCCCTTTGCTTCGATTACACCTGCTTTTTCACCATTACTCTTAAAAAATTCAATATTATCGGTTTCGGAACTGTAGGTTGCAAAAAAATCATCTGAAATTGAGACTTTATAAGGAAATGTCTGATACAAAGAGATATTTCCATCATCATCAAAATAACCCAAAGTTTGGCCAAGATGAAAATGTGTCTTTTTTCCAGAAGAAGCTGTATTAATTACTGGATTAGCTGTACTGATTTTCCATACAGGAGTAAAACAATATTCTTTATTTAATGGTCTTATAGCAAGAAAAATATATATGATTGAAATAAAAATGATAAGAAATATTGCAAGTCCAAAGTGTTTTTTAGGTTTCATTCTTCTATATTACTCGATAAAAGGTATTTTATCAATTATCCCGAAACTGTGTTGTTACGTTCACGTTCGGAGTAAAAAAATTTCTTCGACAACATCATACCCGTTGGCGAAGGTATTTTTTTACGGGAGAACACGAACGTATGTATGCTTTATTTTATGGATAATCTTGACAAAATACCGTAAAGTATGCAAAATATTACATAGATTTCAAACAAAATTATTAAAAATTGTAATAGCGAGGCAAAAAATGGAAGACGATATCCTGACAATTGAAGAAGTTGCAAAATATCTTCGTGTATCAGACAGAACTGTTTATGATTGGGCTCAGAAAGGTGAAATTCCTGCCGGAAAAATCGGTACTGTATGGCGTTTTAAGAAAACAGAAGTTGAAAACTGGGTAAATGCACGTCTTTCATCTGATTCTTCAAAACAGTCTGAGAAGACAATTCAGGTTAGAAATATTCTTTCTCCAGACAGAATTATTTTTATCAGCCAGACTTCAAAGCATGATGCTCTTGTTGAGCTTGCTGATGTTCTTGCTACTGCACCACAGGTAAAAGATGGCGCAGAGCTTACTCAGGAAATTCTTAAGCGTGAAGAGCTTATGTCTACTGCTATCGGCCGTGGAATTGCTATTCCTCACGTTCGTCTTTCTTCGGTTACAGACCTTGTAATGGCAGTTGGTGTATGTAGAAAGCCGATTGCAGACTTCCAGACTATCGATGACCAGCCTGTAAATCTTCTTTTTATGATTGCAGCTGCTTATAATCAGCATTCATATTATCTAAAGACTATTTCACATTTTAGTGCAAAGTTTAAGGATAAAGATCTCCGTGATGCAATGCTTAGTTCATTGAACGAAAAAGAAGTTTACGATCTTTTGATGAAGGCTTAATCAAAAGTCACGGGAATCCATTTAGTTCTGTCTGCCTGATCCTGGGCCAGCATACCCCAGGTGACGCGGGCAGTCGTTTCACCAAAAAGGTATTCTCGTCCATTTTCCATTGTAAAGGTCTGGCCTGGAGCCGGAATATCTGTTACTACTACTGCATGTGAATATTCCCGTGAAATCAACATAGCAGTATCTATTCCTGTATAATTTAATAAAACACTTACAAGCATACTACGACTGTCGCAATCGCTTCCTTTTCCTTTGATTGAAGCAGGAAGACTTGTAAAATCAGATTCAATTTTTGATTGTGCACGTTCATAGCCAAAAGTCTGAACCCAGCTTAAAAGTGCCTGGGCATATTTTATGTCTGCGTCCTGTGGTTTTGATTTTTTTAATTCCGGATAAATAGAATCATAAATATTTTTAGCAGTCTGCTGGAGGCGACCTGCGTTATCACGATAAATCATTCTGTAATAGCGCTGCCAGGCTTCTTTCCACATTTTATGATTTGCATAAAGATTTAAAACAGAATATTCAAGATCTAACACAAACTTAGCAGCTTCTTCATCACTTTTATCGAGGGAAGTTTTTATCTCTTTTTCTCCGATTTTTAACAAAACAAATTCACTTCCTTCTGGCGGAAATGCGTAGCTTGTGATTATGCCAGGTGTATTCAGATATTCATTATTGATACTGAGAGAATTGATTGTTGAAATTATAAACTGTTCGCAGCCTTTTTTTGATTCTGGGGCATAACAAAGCAGAATGACATAATAATCCTGAATTTTTACAGGTGCTGATACTGCCCAGCCAGAATAATTATCATCAAGCGACATAGAAAAATAACTGATGCCACAGACAGTTCCATTCCATTTAAAAGAATCTGTTTCTCCCGAAGCATTTAGCTTTTTAAGATTTATATTAAGAACTTCTGCTGCTGATTTTGCATTTTTTTCTTCAGTAAGCTTCATAACTAAGGTAACAGGAATATTTGGATGTGAAAAAACATAAGACATTCCATCTTCAGTATAATCAGCAATCTCAAAACCTTCTGGTATATCAAGTGAAAAAACAAAGTCTCTGTCTGTAATCTGTTCACTAAAGCTATAGCTTGTTATTGCAAAAATAATTAAAAGGAAATAAAAAAGCTTTTTGCAAAATCTTGTCATTTTAAGATGCCTCCGTTATGATTATCGGATGAATATGATTCCTCTTGTATATGAGAATGATGAAATTTTTATTATAGATAAACCTGCAGGGCTTGCCGTTCAGGGGGGGCAGGGCATAGTACATTCTGTTGACCGGGATTTTGCGGAACAGACGGGGCAGAAGGTTTTCCTTGTTCACAGACTTGATAAAGATACTTCCGGTCTTATGATTGTGGCAAAAAATTCTCCTGCAGCTGGAAAATGGACTAAAATAATTGGCTCTAAAATTGCACGTAAGGAATATGTCGCTTTGTGTGCAGGTCGAATGCCTGCAAAAAGTGGGGTAATTAAAGAAGATGTCATTCAGCATGGGGAAAGTAAGGCTGCGGTTACTCATTATCGGGTTGAAAAAGAATGGACGGTGCCTTATGAAAATGAAAACGGAGCCGGTGAGATTCCTTTATGTTTAATAAGGCTTCAGCTGGAAACCGGCCGCATGCATCAGATCCGAATTCATCTTGCAAAGAATAACTGTCCGATTGCCGGTGATGATCAGCACGGAAACTTCAAGGTTAATAAGCTGCTGAAAAAAATCTGTAAAATTAAACGTCTTCAGCTTGCTGCGGTAAAACTTACCATTCCTCTTGAAGGAAAGGAAATGGTTTTTGAAATAGAAATACCATTTTCTACAATTTAATGCAAAGGCTTTCCAAATACCACACATAATGATATAATAGTAGATATGAGAAAATTACATAACATTCTTATTACAGGTGGAGCCGGATTTATCGGTTCAAATTTCATTCATTATCTTTTTGGTATGTCTTCTGCAGAAGGCAATCTTTTTAATGACGCAAACTTTGACGGAACAGTTGTAAATGTTGACTGCCTTACATACGCGGGAAATCTTGAATCTCTTAAGGATATCGAAGAAAAGTTTGGTGGAAAACGCTATTTCTTTGAAAAGGTAGATATCTGCGACCGTGAAAATATTGAACGCATTTTCAAGCAGTATGATATTGATACAGTAATTCACTTTGCGGCAGAAAGCCACGTAGACCGTTCTATTCTCGGCCCGGAAGCTTTCATGAAAACAAATGTAATGGGAACATTTACATTACTTGATGTTGCAAGAAACTACTGGAAAAAAGAAGACGGAAGCATTCGTGATGATGTTCTTTTCCATCACATTTCAACAGACGAAGTTTACGGATCTCTCGGTGAAACAGGATACTTCCGCGAGGATACTCCTTATGATCCAAGAAGCCCTTATTCTTCTTCAAAGGCTTCGTCTGACCACGTTGTAATGGCTTACTTCCATACATACGGTCTGCCAATTACTTTGAGCAACTGTACAAACAATTATGGTCCATACCAGTTCCCGGAGAAACTTCTTCCATTGATGATTTCAAATATCCGCGATGGAAAGAACCTTCCTGTTTACGGAAAGGGTGACAATATCCGCGACTGGATTTATGTAGAAGACCACAACCGCGCTGTCTGGCTGATTGTAAACAAAGGCGTTACCGGTGAAAAATACAACATCGGTGGTGAAAATGAATGGCAGAACATCAAGCTGCTTCACAAGGTAATTGAACTTACTGCAAAAGAGACCGGCAAGAATGTGGCTGATGTAGAAAAGACAATTACTTACGTAAAAGACCGCCCTGGTCATGACAAGCGCTATGCAATTGACTGTACAAAAATCAAGACAAAGCTTGGCTGGGAGCGCAAGATGACTTTCGAAGAGGGACTCCAGGAAACTGTAAAGTGGTACCTCAAGAACTCAGACTGGATTAACAATATTCTGAACGGTTCTTATAAACAGTGGGTTGCAAAGAACTATGAAAATAGATAGTGCAAGTTTGCGCAGCAAACTTGGTAGTGAGCGAAGCGAACGTAGTGATTACAAGAACTGGATTTCTAAGAACTATACAGAACAGGGAAGATAACCACATTTCAAGGAGACTAAAATTGAAAGGAATTATTCTTGCCGGAGGATCTGGCACCCGTTTATATCCAATTACAAAAGCAGTTTCAAAGCAGATTCTGCCACTTTATGACAAACCAATGATTTATTATCCGCTTTCATGCCTTATGCTGGCTGGAATACGCGATGTATTGATTATTTCAACTCCACGTGATATCAGCTGTTTTAAGGAACTCTTTGGAGACGGAGCTTGGCTTGGAATGCATTTTGAATATGCAGTACAGGATAAGCCTCGCGGACTTGCAGATGCCTTTATCATCGGTAAAGAATTTATCGGAAACGATTCTGCAGCCCTTGTACTTGGTGATAATATTTTCTATGGTCAGAGCTTTACTCAGACTTTGAAACGTGCCCGCGAAAAAGTAGAAAAAGGCGAAGGAAGCGTAATATTCGGATATTTTGTAAAAGATCCTACAGCTTATGGTGTAGTAGAGTTTGATAAAGACGGCAAGGTTCTTGGAATCGAGGAAAAACCTGCTAATCCAAAATCAAATTACGCCGTACCTGGTCTTTACTTCTACAGCAATGCAGTTTGTGAAATTGCGGCAAATGTAAAAACAAGCGCACGCGGCGAAATCGAAATCACTTCTATCAATAATGAATATCTTAACCGGGGAGAACTTTCTGTAGAGCTCCTTGGACGTGGTATGGCCTGGCTTGATACAGGAACTTATGACGGACTTCTTGAGGCAAGTAATTTCATTGCTACAATACAGAAGCGTCAGGGAATGTATGTAAGTTGTATCGAAGAGATTTCTTACCGCAACGGCTGGCTCTCAAAAGAGCAGCTTCTTGAGCTTGCAAAGGGTTATAAGACAGATTATGGCCGTTACCTTGAATATATAGCAGAAAACTAGGATACGAAAATGGCATTTGAATTCAATACTTGTAAACTTTCTGATGGTACAGAAATAAAAGGACTTTATGAAATCCAGCCAAAGATTTTTGGTGATGCCCGCGGATACTTTTTGGAAACATATAGCGAAAGAGATTTCTTTGCCGCAGGCCTTACAATGAAGTTTGTTCAGGATAATCAGTCTAAATCAAGTAAAGGTGTACTTCGCGGACTTCATTTCCAGACTCAGCATCCGCAGGGAAAACTTGTTCGTGCTCTTCAGGGACGTGTTTATGATGTTGCTGTTGATATCAGAAATGGTTCTGCAACATTTGGTAAATACTATGGTGTAATCCTGGATTCTGAGAAACAGAATATGTTTTATATTCCAGAAGGTTTTGCACATGGTTTTTACGTTCTTTCTGATGAAGCCATTTTTACTTATAAGTGTACAGACTTTTATGATCCAAAAGGCGAGGGTGGTCTTATGTGGAATGACCCTGCAATTGGAATTGACTGGAAATCAATTGCTCCAGATGTAAATCCTCTTCTTTCTGATAAAGATGGAAAGCATCCAGCTTTTGATGCTTTAAATAAATATTTTGATATAAATGGCAAGTGGATAGGTGCATAAATGTTTGATGTAAAAGATACAGATTTTTTTGATATGGAAGAAGAAGCCTTTGATACAATTATTGAAGACGATATTTCATTTACAGGATCAATTAAAATCAAAAAAACATTTATGATACGCGGAAAGGTTAATGGCAAAATTGACTCTACAAGTGACCTTGTAATAGATTCAGATGCAGTTGTAAATGCTGATATAACTGCAGAACGTGTACTTATTCGTGGCAAAGTTAAAGGTAATGTAATAGGAAATAAATTGATTTTTATTACAGCATCAGGTTCTTTAGATGGTGATATCACAACTGGTAAAGTTGTTCTTGAACCTGGATGTATTTTTACCGGTAAATGTTCAATGGTGAGAAATGAAAATGAAAAGTAAGATTGCGATTATTATTGCTTTGTTGATAATGTCTGTTCCTCTTTTTGCGCAGTCTGCTGCAAAGCAGGACGCTCTTGTTCTTTATCACAATGGAAAATACCGAGAAGCTGTTCAGGTATGTGAGGAAGAATTAAAAGACAATCCAAATCGTGTTGAATCTTATGTAGTAATGTGCTGGGCTTTAGTAAAAAATAAGCAGTATGCAGAAGCTGAAGAACGGGCATCTGAAGGTCTTGTTATAAGTCCTTATGATTTACGACTTATAGAAGTTCTTGGTGAAGCAAAATACTATCTTGGAAAAAATTCAGGTGCAATGGAACAGTTTAGAAAGTATGTAGCAAGTGCACCTGAAAGCGGTTCAAGAGTAGGAATTGCTTATTATTTTATGGGTGAGATTTTCATTCGTCAGGCACGCTATCAGCATGCAGATATTGCTCTTTCTTCTGCCGTAAAAAAAGAACCTCTTCTTGATACCTGGTGGGTAAGACTCGGATATGCTCGTGAAATGGCAGGAAACTATTATGAAGCAGTTTCTGCTTATGATGAAGCACTACGTCTTAATTCCTCTTCTGTAGATGCATCAAGAGGCCGTGAAAGAGTTAACGCTAAACTTCAGTAATCAGATTGTAATAACCGTGAGTCAGATACATATTGAAACATTGGGCTGCCGCCTTAATCAGATTGAAAGTGAGGCTACAGCCCGTTTTTTTACAGATGCAAATTTTTCAGTTTCTATGGATGGATTGACTTCATCCTCAGAATCAAATAACGAAACCTGTCTTGGAATAATAAATACCTGTACAGTAACTCAAAAATCTGAACAAAAAGCCCGTCGCATAATCCGTCTTATGCTAAAAAAGTTTCCTTCAGCTGCAATACTTGTAACAGGCTGCTATGCCCAGCTTTCCCCAGAAGAAATTAAAGCTATAGATTCCAGAATTTGCGTAATCGGCGGACAGATGAAAAGCAGGCTTTCAAAAGTTCCTGATCTTCTTACAAAATCTCTGACCGAAAAATGGCAGGCTGAAGATTTTTCAAAACTAATTGAAAAAGAAATTGCCTCTCTGCCTCAATCACAAACTGGTATACCGGAAGATTCTTTTAAGCTTTCTGCAACCTCTTTCCTGTCACACAGTCGTGCAAGCTTAAAGATTCAGGATGGTTGTAATAATAACTGTGCCTTCTGTGCAATTCATATTGCGCGTGGCCACAGTGTTTCTCTTGATGTTCAGACTGCAATTAATCGTGTTCGAGAGCTGGAAGAGAAAGGTCATGATGAAGTTGTTTTGACTACGGTAAATATCAGTCAGTATAAAGGTGTTTATAAAGATGGTTTTTGTAATTTTACAGAATTGCTGTCTCTTCTCTTAGAAAATACAAAAAAAATACATTTTAGAATTTCCAGTTTATATCCGGATATTGTTGATGATGATTTTTGCCGTGTAATTTCTGATCCGCGTGTTCAGCCTCATTTTCATATTTCCGTACAAAGCGGAAGTACAGAAATACTGAAAGCAATGAACAGGCCTTATAGCAGAGAGTCTGTAATCAAGGCTTGCCAGAAACTTAGAGAAGTAAAAGACAGACCTTTTATTGCCTGTGATATTATTACAGGCTTTCCTGGTGAAAGCGATGAAGATTTTGAAAAAACAATTCAGCTTTGTTCAGAATGTGATTTTGCCTGGGTGCATGCCTTTCCATTTTCAGAACGTCCAGGCACAACAGCTGCCAGTATGAAAAATAAAGTAGCTCAGTCAGTTTCCGGTGAACGTGCAAAAAGGCTTACTGAATGGGCTATAAATCAAAAAATCAAATATGTAAAAAGCTTTTCTGGAAGTGAACATAAGGCTGTCTTAGAAACTGTAAAAAGACCTCTGGCACTGGCTGTAAAAAGCAGCAATAAAAGAGTAATTTATCATGCTGTTACCGATAATTTTATTCACTGTGAAATCATTTCTGAAAGAATTCTAGAAGCAAATAAAATGATTTCCCTTAGAATAACAAATGTCCTTGAAGACCGGATAAAAAAAGGCGGCGACATAGAAGCTGCCGCCGAATTTATTTAATCCCAATCAGAGACTGCACATTGTTTCATACAAGCCTGGAATTAACTAAGTAGCGAGTATCATTGATACAGTCGCAAAATCGAGAAGTGCGTGTTCAATCATAATTGGTAATGGATTTCTTTTTAATAATATTGCCAGCATAGAATGATTGTAAGCGATAAAAAAGATAAGAACCTGTATATTATAATTTTTACAACTAACAAAGTTGGAATAAAACTGTGCTGCAGGACAAAGAAAAAGGCCGGAGTAAAAATTGTCGCATATATAAGAACTGTGTAGTTAAATAAAAAAGACTCTCAATTATGAGAGTCCTATATCGGGCAAGAGGGATTTGAACCTGCCTAAAATCGAAGAACCGTTAAAAACAAAGCGCGCCAGCGGTTTGTTTAGGTTCATCGATAAAAAGGCTCCGAATGAGCGGGAGCGAATGAGACCGACATCCTAAGGATGTCGGTGATAAGAACTTCGTAGTTAAAAAAAAGACTCTCAATTATGAGAGTCTAAATCTCGGGCAAGAGGGATTTGAACCTGCTCTTATAGAAAATCCGTTAAGAAAAATTGTGCGATAGCGCAATTTTTTAGGATTTACCAACAAAAAGCTCCGAGCGAGACTAGCGAGCGAGGCCGACATCCTAAGGATGTCGGGGATAAGAACTCTGTAGTTAAATAAAAAAGACTCTCATAATTGAGAGTCTAAATCTCGGGCAAGAGGGATTTGAACCCCCGACATCCTGGTCCCAAACCAGATTGACTATTTTTTTCTAATCTCAAAAATAACAAATGTATGGCACATTGTTAAGAGTGCTATTTACATTTTATACTTTCTTATGGATTTCACGGGAGGATAAATCCTGTTGAGATATTGTGTAACTGTCGATATGCACTCGAATTTGAGCCATATTGACAGTTAGAATCTAAAAACTTTTGGACTGCAATCTATGGCTCAGATTGCAGTCTTTTTTTTTGGTAAATACGGTGCATAAGAAATACAGCACTCTGATGCACCGTTGGGAATGAAGCTGAGGAGTAATTCAAAAGTGAATTTCCCATATATCGCGGGGTGGTGTAATTGGTAAACATAACTGGATAAGCTCCAGGTGCTTTGCAGGTTCGAGTCCTGTCCCCGCTATACGGTGTGTTACACCATAAAAATATTTTAATATCTTGGAGCCATCAAGATGAAAACAATTAGTTTTGCCATCCAGAAGGGTGGTACTGGTAAAACATCAACTGCCGTAAGTGTTGCAGTTGAACTCGCCGAAAAAGGCAAAAAGGTTATCGTGTTAGATGCAGATCCACAGGGCAATGCAACAACATGGATAGGTATTGAAGAAATCAGCTTTGAGCTTGCAGACGTACTTATGAAAAAGTGCGAAATTCAGCAGGCTATTGTTCAAAGCAAGATTGAAAATCTTTCGTTCTTACCAACTGCAAGTGTTGGCGGAAACTTAAAGCTTTATTCAAAAACTCTTGCAAATGAATCACCTTTTGCCGTAAGACAAATCCTTAAAAAAATCAAAGACAATTATGATTACTGCATAATTGATACATCACCTGCCTTTGGAGCTTTGGAAGAAAGCTGCTTTTTGGCAAGTGATGAAGCTATAACAGTTCTTAAACTTGACGAGTTTTCAAAAGAAGGACTTGTTTCGTTCCTGGAAAACATTGAATCAATGCAGGACAGATACGATACGGATAAACCGAAAATCGACAAGATTGTATTAAACGGTCGTGATTTAAGGTTGATTCAGCAACAAGGAATTCTTGAAGAAATTCAGCAGTCTACTGATTCACAGATTTTCATAATTCCTACCGATACAGCCTTTTCTAAAGCTCAATCCATTCATTATCCAATCCAGTATTTAGATTCAACAAAAAAACAAACTCTTGAAGTTATCAGTTCCCTTACACAGGCATTGGAGGAATAGAAAATGAAAATATTCGCTGCATATAAAAATAATGAAATATTGAATGGTAAAATTTTTGCTTTACCGGAACAGGCTTTTAATTTTTTTGTAGAAGAATTTTTAAAAGAGCATCCTAATGCAAAAATTAATGATATTGCGGATGAATTGAAAAAAGACCTAGCTGAAGAAGGTTGTTTTTCAATTCAAGCAGGCAAGGATGAATGGGGTTGTAAGACATACGTAAGGGAGAGAGAAATAGTGTTATGAAAGAATTAGAAGAAGCAAAGAAAATTATAAAAAAATTTATGCGTTTCACACCCATTATTGGACAAGTGGCTTTTTACCATGAGGAATGGGAACAAACAACTATTACTTCGGAGGAATAAAGTATGTATAAAATTGAAAAATTTTTTATTGCACTTGGTATTACACCAATTGTTTTGTTAGTTGCTTTCAGCATTTATCAAGCAACTATAAATGCTATGGAAATTAAAGAAATAAAAAATGAAATAAAAGAACTAAGAGCAGATAATGAAGCATTTAAATATTGTTTCAAAGAATTAGGATTCAAAATTGGATTTGATTATATCGAATCAAAACAAAATTCAGAGGAATAGTTATGGAAAGTATTACTAAATGCAAATGTATTACTTGTGGGTATTGTAAAAAAAAATTTTAAGGGAAAAAATTACAACGTATATTGCGCTGAAAATTCAGGAAAAATAAATAAATATTTCAATGAACATAAAATTGCAAAAATGCCAGGATTTATTGGCTACACAAAACGTGATGTTTTTCCAATTAAGCGAACACCGAAATGGTGTCCTTTAATCAATAAGGAGAGCTAAATTATGACAGAAAAAAGATATAAAACACTATTAAAAATTCTATCTTCAATAAATATAGAATTTACTATTAAGGGAACAGAACCTAATCCTAAAGAAAATAGTTTTTTTATAGTTTTAAATCATTCTATAAAAATTAGCTATTCTGAAATACCTGAATTTGTTGAATATATTTCAAATGATAAATCTTCAAAAGAAGAGAAACTTAATAAAGCTCTTGTTTCATGTTTGCAAATAACTGATTGGATAAATGATTTGGCTGAAAAATTTGATGCAGGCAAACTCGTAGTACAAGATGGAGTCATAAAAGAAATCTAGTAAAAAGGAGTGTTAAACTATGGCAAAAAAAATAAACTATAATGAAGCTTCAAAAAATACAAAATCTGATTTTTCAGAGAATATAAAATCATTGAATAAACAGACTTCCGTAAAGCCTTTAAAAACATCATTTGAAAAAATCAATCCGAATGAGATTGTTCTTGATGATGAATTTCAGAATCTTTTTCCGCTTGATGAAAAAGCAGTAGAAAACCTTACTCAGCGTATGGAGAGTAAAGGTTATGATGAATCTCAGCCTATACATCTTGGAAAGTTCTTGGAAGAATCAGATACAGATTATGTTTGCATTGACGGACACCACAGACGCTTAGCCGCAATTAATGCAGCAATTGATAAAGTTCCTGTATACAGACACGTATTTGATACCAGAAAAGACGGTGTAATTTATGCGCTTGAACTTCAGCTTTTGCGTAGAAACGAGGATAAGCACAATCTTTATAACGATTTTTTGAAACTTAAAAAACTCAAAGAAATCACTGGCGAAACCGTTGATATGCCGGAAGATGATTCTGAAAAAACAGAGGGCAAGCAATCAGAAAAAGACGCTCAGAAGCTCGGTGTATCTGCAAGACAAGTTGAAAAGATGAACGCTATTGATTCATCAGACAGAGAGGACTTAAAAGAACAGCTTTCAGAGGGTTCTATAACTGTAAATGCCGCTTACGATGAACTTAAAGGCACTAAGAAAAAGTCAAAGAAAAAAACTGATGATGAAGAAGTTTCAGAAGCTCTTGATGATTCAGACGGAAATCCTAGAGCCGTAACAGTACGAAGCCGTGATATGTCTGAACAATTCAATGCACCTGCAGAAAGTGAAATTGATAAACGGCTTATTGAACGTTACCAGGAAGGCTTTGTTGAAGGATTCCAACAGGCAGCAAATTACGTTTTGATGCTTGTTCTTCACGGTGTATCAAATACTTATATCTACAAAAATATTTTCTGTTCTAAAACAAAACATAATTTCCAAAACTATAATCTATGTAATGGAAATGACCCAGCTTCAGATTATGACTATAACGAGTTCCGTAAAGAGCTTTTGTCAAATCCAAGGCTTACAGATTTTAATCCGCTTCCTCTTAAAGATTATTCACACAATCCTACAGAAGAAGAATATGACGGCCCTGATCTTCCTTTTGAAGAACAGGAGCAGTCAGATTCAGAAAATAACACTGGTGTAACTGATATAAATTCTATCAACAGTTCAGATTCAGCGTTTGATGTTTTTTAAGGAGAAAGAACAAATGCAGAACATAGAAATCAAAAAAGGTATTTGCAGAATCTGCGGATGTACTATGAACAATCCCTGCTACAATCCAAAAGCAGGCTTTTGTTGGTGGATGTATGAAAACGAAACTTTATGTAGTCATTGTGACGGAAAACTGAAAAACGATAAATCTACGGTACATAGAGTAAACGATATTCCTGATTGGAAACCTGATGGAGAATAATTTATGAACGAAGAACAGTTAAATACAGTAAAGCGCAGAATAAAAAAACTTCTTGCTCTTTCAAAATCTCCAAACGAAAACGAAGCTTCACTTGCTATGAAGATGGCAAATGACCTTATAGCTCAATACAAATTTAATGAATCTGATTTTTCAAATTACACAAGTAAAGTCATAAAATCTACAAAACGTTTTGTCGAATGGAGGGCTATCCTTGCTAATGCGGTTGAAGAACTTTATGCAACCTATCATTACAAGGATGTAAATACAGGTAGCTTTGTTTTTTACGGTGAAGAATTAGATGTATTCATGTCTACGGAAATGTTTTCTTATCTTACAAAAACAGTAAACCGTATGGCAAAAAACAATATCCGCAAAAATGCTAAGTATAATTTCAGGCAGTCATACCGTTCAGGTGTTGCAAGTCGTCTTTATGACAGAATAGCAGAGCTTGGATTGGAATGTAGTTGGCGAAATCCGGAGCAGTTGGCGCAGCAAAAAAACGACATTTCCTTATGGGTACATAATCAAAAGGAACTTGTTAATAATGAATCAAAGAAAACAAAAGCAAATATGAAAGCCTGGATGAAAGGCGAAATAGATGCTGAAGGTATTTCGTTACATCGGCAAATGACAGGATGTGGAAACAGAAGAATAGGAGGGTGGTAAAAATGGCAATGTGTAAAGATTGTGCTTATATCAATCCAAGAACGAAAAACGGTAACTGTATATGTTCATTTTTGAAAATTAAGTTTCCATTTCAACCTGGACTTTATCTCAAAAACGAAAATGAAAAAGCGTGTTCGTATTTTAGAAAAAAGGAGTAGAGATATGAACTATTCATCTAAAAAAGAAGATAAGAGGTTATTGTTTTCGATTTCTAAATCAAGAGAACAGAAAAACTGCTTTGTTGGTTGGTTTATGTATTCAAGTGAGAAAATCCAATATTTAAGCACAAATATTATTGAAAAAGATGAACTTAAATTAATGCACAAACTTTTATTTTGTGCAAATCGAGAAATTTCTCAATCCTTTTATGTAAATATTGAAGATATGGTTGATGAAATATGGAACAAATATTTCAATTCAAAAACTAAAACAATTTTCGATGGTATTCCAAATCACATCTTATCTTAGGAGTTTCTTATATGAAAAAGTTTATTAAGAAAAATATAGAAGTCCAGGCAGTCCAGTATGACGGAATGCCTGAATCTCTTGAAGAATTGGTTACTCTTGGTTTGGAATACAGACTTTGTGAAGATTCCTCAATTACCATCGTTACACAACGAGGTGAAGTTACCGGAGAAATTGGTGACTATATCCTTATGAGTGTAACAGGTGATTTTGAAATCTGTAACCAGGACAAATTTCAAAAACTGTATTCAGAAGATAAAGATGAACAAATTTCCGTAACTGAAACATCAGATTCTAATGAACAGTATTCAGAAGCAGAGCTTAACAATTACATAAAAGAATATCCAAAGAATAAAGATAAAATCCTTAAAACTTTACGTAAAGAACTTGTACATATTATCTTTTGGTTTCTTGATCTTTTAATCGTAATTTTTCTTCCCTTTGTTTCTGATATTTGTGTCAGGCGGAGCATTAAAACAACAGTTGAATATATTTACAAAGATGAAATTCAACGTGAAAGCGGTTTATTGCTTGAAAAAACAAAAGCTCAGGCTTGTGAAATTATTGAACAGGCAAAAAAAGACGCAATAACCGAAGCCGATGAAGCGTTCAGAAAAGAAATGGAACGTCTTACTAATGAGAGGGTAAAAAAGTAGCTTATGAATTATCCTATGAAGTATACGATCTGCGGATTCAATCAGCAGAAATTATTTGAATATAGCCTTGATATTAATGACGCTCAAATATTACGTTGGCTTATTGACTTTGCGGCAACAGGAAAAATGCGAAAACTCATAGAAAACAACACTGTTTACTACCTGGTAAACTATGAAGCCATTATATGCGCTTTTCCTATTATGGGTATTACTTCAACAAAGGCTATCGCCAACAGATTTGAAAAGTATGTAAAATGCGGACTTCTGCAGAAAACGGTTCGGAAGGGCGGCACTTTTTCTGGTACTGCAACACTGTTTGCAATTACGGCACTTGTCGGAGAAATGATTTATGAAGAAAAATCAGGACAGAATAGTTCAAAAGAAGCAGAAAATAAAGCTGATTCTGTAAAATCCGATAAGAACCAAACTTCCTGTCGGAAAACAGAAAACGCCCCTGTTTCAAAATCCGACAAGAACCAAACTTCTTATCGCGACAAGAACCAAACTTCTTATCGCGACAAGAACCAAACTTCCTGTCGGACAGGAACTGAACTTCCTGTCGCTTTAAAGAATTCTTCTTTAAATTCATCTGCAATAAATTCTTCTTCTAGGCAACCTGCTCAACAGACTGGTATCTCTGCACAAACGGCAGAAGAAGAACTTGCCCTTAAAAAAATACTGAACTACTACGTGGATTCTCACGGCTTTTCAGAGGATTTCATTCCACACCTGCATAAGAAACTTACAGAGTTTGAAATTCTTCCTGAGAGCTATCAGGAATTCATAGATTTTGCATACACCGAGTGTAACAAGAAAGTCAAAGATAAATCCCGGCTTATGTCGTATATATATAATTCTGTATGCGACAATTATTTTATTACACAGTTTTTGCAAAACAGACGAGTCCAGGAAAATAAAAAAATTGAACGTGAAAAACAAATGATTATATGTCCTGTCTGCAGAAAAAAACATCATTTTTCAGAAACGTGTTCCTGCGGTCTTAAAGACTACAAGAATAAACTTGAAATCGAGTTTTTCAAAAAGGTATATCAGCTTCCGGACGAGCTGAAAAAGAGCCTGGAGAATGAACTTGATAAGCTTTCTGCAGAATGTGGTTTTAATTTTACACCTGAAAATATTACCAGAATGAAAACTCAAAAAGAAAGCATTTATAACAAGTATGTAAAAGTCCCTCACGAGGACTATATAAAAATATTCGGATAAGTCATAGGAGGTATAAAAATGACAGATTTGAATAAAAATTATCTTATTGGAAGAATCACAAGGGATTCTATTCTCGAAAGAACTTCAGAAACTGTATATGCAAAGTTTTCTATTGCCGTAAACAAAGATGTAAAAACCGCTAACGGAAATTATGAATCTGTTCCGGATTTCTTTGACCTTGCAATTTTTGACAACTATGCAGAGAAGATGTACAAATATCTTCGTAAAGGCACATTAATTCTTGTTGAGGGAAGACTTAAACCTCGCCAGTGGAGCAAGGATGATGTAAAAATCAATACGCTTGGTATATCAGTAAAAAAGATACAGCTTCTTTCTTCTCCAAAACCTGCGTCAGGAACTGAAACTTCTGCAGGTGAAACACCTTCTGAAAATGCTGGTTCTTTCAGTACAGATGTTCCTGATACTTTAGAAAATGTTGATCCGTTTGAGGATAAAACAGACGGTATTTTCTAAAAAATTAAGAAACTAAGTGGAGCGCAGGTCTGCGCTCTGCTTGTTGTACAGGAGATGAAAATGAGAATTGAAATAAATGTAACACCTGATGATCTGGCAAATATTATTGTTGATATGAAATTCATGCGGCCGAACTGTAAAAGAGTTTTGGAAAATATACTGGAAACAGTTCGCTCTGATATAGAAATTAATTATGAAGAATTAAATCAGCTTCAGATTATCAGTGATGAAGCTTCCGCTTTAGGAGAGAATAAAGACAATGACACAAAAAACTGATTGGAAATTAGAAAAATCTAAAAATACACCTCTTGAAATTTATGAGAAAATCGAGCGTGACAGAAAGCGTAATGAAGACAAATGGAAAATCTTTGCATATATCTCAATTGCAGGTTTTGCTCTTGCTCTTGTAGTTATGGCTTGGTGTATTAATTTACCTAAAACTGTTCCTGTTCTTGTTTCAATAAATGATTTTGGTGAAGCAAAATACATAGGTGAAGTAAATCGTATTAATTATAGCGGAATAAAAGTTCCCGAAATCGCTATTGAATATCAGATAAGGAAATTCGTTACAAATAAATTTACTATTCCAGGTGATGCTGAAGTTTTACGAAATAACCTCAAAGACTGTTATTCCTGTCTTACGCGTGACACAGCGAGTAAATTAAGTGCAGAGCTTAAAGAGCATAATCCAATTAAAGATGTAAGAGATATTAGAAAAAAAGTTGAGATTGAAAGTGTTTTGCGTACGTCTAAAAACAGTTATCAAGTTGATTTTCTGATTATAGAATCAGCTCCAAATGATACTAATAAACATACTATAAGAATGAGGGGAGTAATTACAATCGTACTGCTTGAACCTCATGATGATGATAAAATCCTTAATCCTTTGGGCATTTATTTTAATGCCTATGACTTTACAGAAATTAAATAAAACTGGAGGAAAATATGAAAGTTGTTTTTGTTAATTTTCTTGATTTTTTTATTGAAAAAGCAAGAAATTTTTTGTTTACTATTGAAATTATTCTGATAGGAACAATTATATGCGTTTCTTTTGTAAGTTGTAAAACTATTGATGTAGAGAAAAGTAAAACAAATGAATTTGAATCTACAAAAGAAACACAGTCTAAGCCTGATTACTCATTCACTGAAAAATTAGAATCTGAAGAAGATGATGATATTTCTGATGAAGAAGTTTATGTTTCCGAAGTGATGAAAGTAAATGATGTTGCCAGTGCTATTGTTTACTTAGAACCACCTGAAACAATTTATTGTGAACCTGCAAAAGAAACTCCTGTATTATCAGGCGATGCTGCCTTAAAGCAGAACCTGAAAGATATTACAGTACTTCCTGAATATGCAGAGGGCAGATTAAAAGGGTGGAGTTATAAAAAAGGGCAGATATATCAGGTACATACACAGACATATCATTCAACATTAATTCAATTTGAACCTGGTGAACAGATGCTCGAAGTTCCTTATATTTCAGAGCCTGATGTATGGCGGATTTCCCGTGGTGTTGGAATTGAAAATGGTTTAGATACACAGTTTTTGATTATAAAACCTGATTACAGTGGACTTACATCAACATTGATAGTAATAACAAATTTACGTGTGTATCAGATGGAATTGAAATCTTACAAAGATCATTATATGCCTTATGTTAAATGGATTTATCCGCAGGCAGTTTCCGATAACCAGTCCTGGATTCAGTGGCAACAGAAAAAAGACAATACAGCAATTCTTGAATTTACAGGTCAGAATATAGAGCTTTGCAGTTTTGATTACAAAATTACACATTCTCTTAATAAACCATTGTGGTGTCCAGACCTTGTCTATGATGATGGAAAGTTTACTTATATTGTCTTGAATAAGCGAACCTTACAGACTGAAATGCCTACTGTATTTATCGGCTCTCGAAAACTTGTGAATACACAGGTACACAAAAATATAATTGTAATTAATCAGCTTATAACAAAGGCAACCTTACGTCTTGGCAGACAGAAAGTGAAAATTACTAAGAAAAAATCTAGCAGAAGCGAGCAAAAACAACAGGAGTAGTTTATGAATGAAAATGATGATGTAATGGGGTTTGATGATGAACCGCCTGTAAATCCGGAAGATTCATATATTGAACCTGAAATCCCTGAAAGTCAGACACAAGATTCCTATGAAACTGCTGAAATATCATCACAAAATGTTTCTTCTGAACAGGATAGTGAGATGTATTCAGGTTATGAAGATTTTGAAGCTATGGATTCTTCTGATATGCCTGGTAGTGATTTGAATTCAAATTATAATCAGCAGTCAGAAATCGGATCTGATTCTCAGTCCGATGAATCTGCAGATGATTATTCTGATACAGAAGAAAGTCAGGCAAAGAAGATTCTTGATACAAAGCCTTCAGAAAAAACAGAATCAAAGCAGAATAAAAACAACGGTCTTTTTTTGAACAGGCAAAGACTGTTGCTGATTTTTGCGGCAATATTTGTAGGTTTTATTTTATTCTTTTCTCTGATTTTTCCTATGATTTCTACCAAAAAGAAAAAGGACAAGGAAAGGGAACTTGAAAAAAACGGCAGACAGTATATTCCAGATGTGCTTTCAAAAGAAGATACACCGACTGCAGTTAATAATTTTGAAGATGGTAATTCTGCAGTTGGCTATCAGGAAGAATCTCTTGAAGATAAATATCCGCCTTTGGTTACTGAAGAACCAAAGAATGTTGCTCCTGTTTCTGTAAGTGGAAGTTCAACTTCTGCAAATACAGAAGTTCCTTTAACTAACAGAAATGAACAGCAGAAACAACCTCAACGGTTAGCTCTTGAAAAGGTTTCTTCACCAGTAGAAGCTCAGAATCAGAGAAACGGAGCTTATTATCCAACTGTAAAGCCTGAAGGTTATAATACCGGATATAATTCAGGTTATTCAGGAACTAATACGCAACCTGATTCAAAAGGCTATGTTCCGCAGGCACTACAACAGAATATTTCAAGAATTATAAGTCAGCAGAATGGCGGAAATTTGGCTTCCAGTTATGTTCAGCAAAACAATCAAGCCGCCAAACAGGAGTTTATAAATAAAAACGGACTTGGCGGACAATTTCAATGGAATCCGGAGTATAGTCTTTGGAAAGGTACTGTCATTTCAGCTGTACTTGATACAGGTATCAATACTGATTTACCAGGTCAAGTTATGGCTCATGTTACCAAAAACGTATATTCAAGTCAGGATGGCAGATATTTACTTATACCGCAAGGCTCAAGGCTTTTTGGTGAATACAGTTCTGATATTTCTTACGGACAGAATAGAATTCAAGTTGTATGGAATACGCTCATAAGACCTGATGGTCTTGAAGTGAACTTGGGTTCTATGAATGGAATTGATGATTACGGTTTTTCAGGTTATACAGCCTGGAAAAGCAACCATCCGTTTGAATATCTGAAAGCTTTCGGGCTTATTGCTATGTATTCAATACTTGATACAAAAGCTATGAATATTATAGAAAGTCAGGGCAATATGTATGCACAAAATGCCCTCTCTGATGTATATAGCGAAACAAAAAAACTTAATAATAAAATTGTAGACAGAGCTTTAGATATTCAAGCTACATTAAGGAAATTCAGTGGTAAAGAAGTCAATCTTATAACTAATGTTACGATTGATCTTCCACCACTTGAACCGTATGAAGCAGAAGAAAAATATAGAAGATACTAAGGAGGAATGAGTTTTGACTGGAAAGACCTTCATTGATTTTTCAGTATTGAAAATCATTGATTATTTTACAATGCAGATGCACAGTTATCTTATTGTTGCAGTTCAACTCGGTGTATTACTTGCTACTGTCGGTATTATATGGCAGGGCTTGCAGATGATTTTTGGAACTCTTGAGCAGAGAAAGTTTCTTGTAAATACTATAACCAAATGGTTTCTTTTTTTGTTCTGTCTTACTTTTTATCCTGCTATGAGCAGAGGACTAAAGGATTTTGCCATACAGATGGGAACTTTTGTTTCGGGAAGCAGTACTAAAACTATTGCTAATGAGTTTGGTACTTATCTTGATTCAATTGAAAAAGCTCTGACTGCTGAACAGGAGCAATTAACTGAAACAATTACAAACCTTACTAAACAAGTAGGAAATTCTTCGTATGATGAATTAAAAAAAGAACCAGGAGCAGTAAGAGGTTCATATTTTGGCTCATTCAGTGATGAATATTATCTTATGGAGAATGAACTATATTCTGTAGAAGCTCGTCAACAGCAGCTTAATTCAATTATTGAGAGCATTGATTCAGATAACCCGAAAGGTGCGGCAAAAACTATTAATGCTTTAAAATCTGTTTTAATTGTTGATAATACTGATATTACAAAAAAATATAAGCTTGATTTGGCAATGAAAGATTCTTCCGGACACGATACTGGTTTTCTTTCTCCTAATGCCATGTTGCGAATGTCAGTTCTTGCGGCTCAGATAATGTGGGAAAATGTATGGCAGCATGATTTTATAAGAACTTGGGAAGATAACGCAAAAGGCGGTTGGACAGATAAAAAAACCATAATGGATTTTCCATTCTCTAAAATTTTTGATTTAATACTATGTTTTTTCGCTCAGATTCTTGAAGTTATAACTACCTGTGTAGAGCTTATACAGTATGTAATGTGCATTATTGAATTTGTAATCGTAATTACGTTTGGAATAGTTATAATACCTTGTTTACTGTTTGATGGATTAAAAGATATGGCAATGAAGCTTCTTCCTTCTTTATTGGCTCAGACAGTAAAACTTGCAATGATTACAATATGTATGTTTTTCTGTTGCTATACATATCTTGATATTACAAAAACAATCATAGCTGATACAGGCGGTTTTAATATATGGATGTTTGCTTATGTAGCTTTTACAATTCTTTTGACTTTTGCCCTCTGTTCCAATGCTCCAAAGCTTGCAAGTGCGCTTCTTACAGGACAGCCGCAAATGAGTATGGGTGAGTTTGTACAGACTGCAGGAGCTATTGCAGGTGGAACTATGATGGCAACACGAGCCGCTAGAACTGGTATTGGTGCAGGTTCTCGCTTCCTTGCTAACAGAGGTGGTGACCTTGCGGCAATGGCAGGTGGTTTTTGGGGTGGAGCTAATAATGCACAAACTCACGCAAAATCACTTGGCGGAAAGGCGGCACTTGGTGCTTTAGGTGGAATTGGTGGAGCTATCGGCGCTTTGGGAAAACGTACTGGAAACCGTATTGCAGGCGGATTGCAGAATGCCGCTAATTATAAAGGAAAAGGTGGTGGAGCAGGTGGCTCAGGCGGTGGTGCAGGTAATAATAGGTTTAATTACAATGAACATCAAATGAACGCTGAAAAACTGCAAAATTATTCAGGACATCAAAATAAAGATAATCAGCAATCTACTGTATGGGGTTATATGAAAGACCAGTTTATGGAAGGTATGAATGGAAACAAAATCCCGAAAAAGGAATCTTCCGGAGCGGTTCATCCTGATTCTCCTGGAAAGAATAATTTCAATCCGCCTTCTGTTGCAGGTAATGCAGGCGGCAGAACAGGCGGAGGAAATCCAACTCCACCAACACCGCCTGCATCTATGGGACAGCGTTCACCAATTTTTAATAAAGGTTCTTCCGTGTCTTACAGACCGCAGATTGAAGATAAAAGTGATAAATGGTTAGCAGGCTTAAAGAGCGCAGGTGAAAGTTCTGTATAAAAAGTATTGTTAAACTATGTTTAACGATTTATAATATAAGAGAGGTAGGAAATTATGACTGAAATTACAAAGTGGGAATATAAAAGAATGGGAGCAAGGCGTGGAGAAGATGATTATAATGAGCTAGGTAAACAGGGATATGAAATGGTAGGTATAAATAATGAATGGGCAATTTTTAAGCGGCCTTGTGGGCGCTTAAAGGTAATTGAAAAGGTAAACGGCAAGGAAATCAATCCTGGGCAGAGCCAAAGCCAGGACACAACCTACGAACGCTAAATATTCCCATCACACCGGGCGCAGATCTGTGCTCGGTTTTTTATTTCTACACAAAACATGAATTATATGGTATAGTATATATTGGAGTGCTATAAAATGAATTATATAGGAATCGGTAAAATTGTATTGGATTCTTTATGTACTGAAGAATCCAATATTCCGCACCTGCATTTTCTTTTAACTAAAAATGATGATGGCTTTATAGAAGCTATTAATCTTGAATTTGGTATTGTTGCTTTTCACAAAGACGCTGATGAAGCAGTAAAAATCCTTATTCAGTTATTAATTGAATACATTAAGCGTACCATTGACGAAGATGGATTTGACAGTCTTATTCATTCTGTACAGGGTGATGAAATGAATGAATATTGGGCTGAATATCGAAAGTTTGAATTTATTCTTGCAAAACAGAAACGTGATTTAAGTCATGATTTTGTAAGAAGCCTTACCCGAAAAATTGCAAACGAAATCTTTGAAATGTACGGTATAAAGCCTAAAGCAAAATATTCTGTTTTGGATATGGAGCAGGCAGCTTGAAAGATTTAATTCCTGCGGAAGATTTTTTTGAATCATTATTTAAAAATAACTATGTAGACCGTTTTCTTTGGAAAGACTTAAACTTGCAGACTGAATTTTATTCAGTCACAATAAAGTGTAAGAAATGCGCTCCAACATCATTACATACTTTTCAGATTATGGTAATAGACAGAGTTCATTACGTTTCAAAGTTATCCGTTAAGATTTTCTGCAAAAAGCATAATATAAAGTATCCGTAAACGATTACACCGAGCGCAGACCTGCGCTCGGTTTTTTGTTTGCACAAAACTCTTTTTGTGTGTTATATTATTTATGGAGTGCTGATATGAATAATAATATGACAATGCAGGCAGTATCTATAAAAATACCTAATACAATGGTTGAATATGCTACTGCTCAAGATGAAAACGAAGAACTCATACGTAATGCTATGATATTGTTTCCTTATATTCAGAAAGAAATAATATCACATGGAAAAGCTGCTCAAATACTCGGTATTCATAAATTAGATTTAATTGCACTTTATAGCAAACTAGGAATAGCATATCTTGACCAGACAAAAGAAGAACTTGAAAGTGATTTATCTGTATTGCAAAAGATACGGAGTTCTGCAATATGATTATCATTTCTGATACAACTCCAATTATTTCTCTTATTAAAATTAATCGCATTGATTTACTTGAACAGTTATTTCAGGAAGTTTTTATACCCGAAGCCGTTTACAATGAACTTTCAAGAGATTTGGAAATAAATAATTAAGAGCGCAGACCTGCGCTCGGTTTTTTATTTGCATAAAAGTTTTATTTTGTGTTAT
>SAMEA3663010__coassemble_45_pt1 | contig 78754 bp, 91 predicted proteins | sample SAMEA3663010__metabat2_high_PE_011 | metagenome-assembled genome bin SAMEA3663010 (sample SAMEA3663010) | pig gut metagenome | biome: pig gut; feature: pig-associated habitat; material: faeces | place: France | collected 2012
CTAACAACTAACAACTAACAACTAACAACTAACAACTAACAACTAACAACTAACAGCTAACAGCTAACCGCTAACAACTAGCAACTAACCCTCATTCCCACTATAATATAACCATGTTTGATTTCCTTGCATCAATGCTCAAAATTGCACAAATACCCTTCACAGAAAATGAAGCTCTTGCTCCCAAATCTACATTTAAAGTTGGTGGAACTGCACGTCTTTTCATTACGCCGCAAACTCCTGAGCAGCTGGAATCAACAATAAGTGCTGTACGTTCAGCAGAGCTTCCCTACTTTGTAACAGGAGGAGCCAGTAACGTTGTTTATCCCGACGGCATTTTCGAAGGCGCAATCATTTCTACACAAGGAATCAAAGAAATAATTTACAATCCAGATGAAACTACTTCTGATGGTTCAGTTCTTGTTACCTGCCAGTGTGGTGTACCAATGGCAGCTTTTGTAGATTTCTGTACCCGCAAAAATCTTACAGGTGCAGAACAGTTTGCAGGACTCCCGGGAACTGTAGGCGGAGCAGTTTATATGAATGCGCGCTGCTTTGACCGTTCAATAAGCGACATACTTTATTCTACAACCCACCTTCAATACAAAGGCGATAAAGCACAACAAATAGAACTCCCCTTTGATTCAAAAGACTGGGATTATAAAAAATCACCTTTTCAGTCTACAAAAGACAAAAATCAACTTTACATTACACAGGCAACCTTCCGTCTCACACCAGCCGGCGCTTCAGCCCACGACCGCATAACAACAGATTGCAAAAAATACATTGCCGAACGCGTAAACAAAGGACACTTCAAATACCCGAGCGCCGGCAGCGTTTTCAAAAACAATCACGCCTTTGGCGCACCTTCTGGTAAGCTTATAGATGACTGCGGACTCAAAGGCCTGACCTGCGGCGGTGCTCAGATCGCTCCATTCCACGGCAACTTTATTATAAACACCGGCAGCGCCACTGCCGCCGATATCAAAACTCTTGTCTCACAAGCGCAAAAAGCCGTTTACGAAAAATTCGGCTTCAATCTGGAGCCCGAAATCATTTTTATTTAAACACTTTTTTTCACTTTAACTAAACTTAATTTCCGTCGATAATTAAATTTACAATTAAACATACATTGACAAACCTAGATTGTAAATCTATACTTATATATTGAATATATTTAGGAGAGTAAGCTCTTGCTGCAGTTACAAATAGTTAATTTCAGAAAAGGTTCATATCTCGTCGTAGAAGGAAAAGAAAATACAGACCACTTCTACATCATAAAAAAAGGTAACGTACAGTGCTTCAAAGCTTCTGGCTCAGGGCTTGCTCCTACAATATACGGTCCTGGAGACTTCGTTGGTGTAGTTCCATGCATGTCAGATCATCTTCAGATCGAAACTGCCATTGCCTCAACAGATGTTATGGCAATTTCCGTACGCAAAGACCAGTATCCGGAACTTATTTCTCAGAACACACCTGTAGCTCTTAAAATCATCAAAACTTTTGCAAACCGAATGCGTGTAATGAACGAAATGCTTACAAAAGCAACTCTTCATTCTGTAGTTCAGGATACACACGATCAGATTTTCAAGGTAGCGAATTTTTACGAACAGAATGCATTACCTGATGTTGCTGTTTTTGCTTACTATCAGTATTTAAAAACAAAGCCTCAAGGTCCAAACGCAGATTTTGCTAAACAGAAATTTGTAGCCCTTAAACCAAAAACCCATGCAGTATATTTTGAACCTACAGCAGAAGCATCACGTCAGTACCCAAAAGATACAATGATATTCTCTGAGGCTCAGAACGGTTCTGATATGTTCATCATTCAGAGAGGTGAAGTTTCCATCACAAAAGTTGTAAACGGTAACGAAGTAACCCTCGCTGTTCTCAAAAAAGGTGACATGTTTGGTGAAATGGCACTTATCGAAAATAAGCCTCGTTCAGCAAATGCAATCGCCCACAGCGACTGTACACTTATGGTTATCAACCGTTCCAACTTTAATCAAATGGTTGCAACACAGCCTCAGCTGGTAGCCAAGCTTACAACAACTCTTGCAGATCGTCTCTGGTCAATGTACCGTCAGCTGGATAACGCTTCTCTTCAGGAACCTCTTGCTAAAATGCTTGATATGCTATCTCTTCAGCTTGAAAAACAGCGCGTAAAAATTGGTCTTTCAAAAGTTTCAATGCAGACTGAGTTTACACCAAAAGACCTTGCAAATATGTGTGGACTTGCAAGTCAGTATCATGCAAAGGCAATTTACGATTTTGAAAACTACGACCAGATTCGCATAGAGAACGGTAAAGTATTCATAAAAGATGCTTCTGAAGTTATGAAAACAGCAGCATTCTATCGCAAACAAAATAATATAAAAAAATAATTATCTTCCGATAATTAAACTATGATTTCTTTAAAGAATAAAATTTTTATTCTCACTTTATTTACAGTTTTTATGAATTTTCTCACAGCAGAAAGCCTTCCTCATGGCTATAAAAATATAAAACTGGGAATGAGTCTTGATGAAACTAAAGAAAACCTTGTAAAAGATCCCGATTTTGGATATCACGGAGACCGTGATGTTTCACTTATTCCAAACTCAAGTAAAACATTAATTGAAACAGATGCAGAACATGGACTTGGTTCCAATTTTCTTCAAAGATGCTGGTTTCAATTTTCTTTCGATGAACTTTACATCATTACAATTAATGTAAATCCGGAAAAAATGGATTATTACAGCATTTTTACTAAACTGGTTGAAAAATACGGAGAACCCGACACTTTTAGTCCACAGGCAGCAACCTGGAAAGATGACGATGTTACAATGAGTCTGGAAAAACCTTTAACCTTAAAATATATAGACAATAAAATTTTTGAACAGACCCAAAATTATTCCAATATTCAAAAATCTCCAACAGAAATAACCCGCGAAATGTTCCTGGATGGATTATAATAGCAAAGCCGTTAAAAAAACGAGCTTGAGGTAGTAGAGCTAAAAATTGCTTCCGCAATTTTCTTAACGCTCTGCTATAGAACACCGCCCGCCAGCGGGCTTACACAGGGTCGTTTTAGGATTTACCATAAAAGGTGACAACTATGTTTAATTCAAAAAAATCACTAATATTAATTGCCCTTCTTTTTGCCTGCATCTCTCTTGCTTCCTGCAAAAGCAAAAAATTTCCTGTAAAAGACATAAAAATAGTCCGTCAGGACGGTACAGAGTTTACTGTAAAAGCAGAAATTGCAGAAAAACCTGAAGACCGTAATCACGGCTTTATGGGAAGAAAAACCATACCAGACGGAACAGGAATGCTTTTTGTTTTTGAGAAAGACCAGATTCTTTCTTTCTGGATGAAAAATACACCACACCCGCTTTCAATTGCTTATATTGATTCAAAAGGAAAAATCCGAAATATTTTTGATATGACGCCCTATAGTACTGCATCAATAGTAAGTACCGTCTCTGTCCGCTATGCACTTGAAGTCCCACAGGGCTGGTACAAAAAAAACGGCATCACCGAAGGTGATACTGTTATACTTCCTTAAAACGTCCGGTGGTTGAGTGACCGATGCAAGGCATCGGTTGTATCGAAACCACATTTTGGCTTACTCGCCTTCCTGTTCCAGCTTCATTAATTCTGCTGCTGCAATCTTATCTTTTGGATCAAATTCAAGTACTGTAGTAAAGTAATTTCTTGCTTCCTGCTTATTACCCTGTGCTAATGCAAGATAACCTAAATTTGAAATAACCTTTGTACTTTCAGGTTCAAGCTCAAATGCCTTCATAAGACATTTTTTTGCTTCATCAAAATCATGCTCCTGAACATAACAAAGTGACAGCTCATTATATGTATCAGAATTAGTATCTCCTCCATATTTAAGAGCTTCAAGAAAAGCCTGTTTCGCCTCAGAATATCTTTCCAGACGGCGCAAGCCCCATCCAAGCATAAACCAGCCGTTCCAAACCTTAGAATTACTCTGCAAAAAGTCACGAATCTGCTCAAGGCCTTTTTCTTCCTGCCCGCTTGAAATCAAATCATAAGCAGCCTTAAAAGACTCATCATCCATATTCTGATTATTTATATTGTTTATAATTTCCTGAGCGCGTTCCTTTTTGTAAACACCATTTTCGCCCATTTCTTCGTCACTTGTCTCACATGTAAGTGCAAGATAAGTTTCAAAAGAATCTTTTGCTTCACGATATTTATGCTGTTTCATATAATAAAAGCCGACATTAAAATATACATCCGGAAGCGGTGGCTCCGCATTCATTGCCTGTTCATAATATGAATAAGCATCTGCATCATAAGCATCAGCATCATCAAAAAGACCTGAATTTCTATAAGAATCAGCCCTCTGATCAAGGAACAATGCCATATTAAGCATAATTGCTACATCATCAGGATCAAAACCAATAAGAGCGCGGAATATTTCTTCTGCAAGATCATAATCTTCATTCTTAGTTTTAAGAATAGCTGCTTCACACAATTCTTTTTTAAGATTTGGTTTTACCTTTTTAAGAATAGAACGATAATAATCCAAATGTGCGTTTTTAGAATCGTAAGCAAGAATTGTAAGCATTCCGGCTAAAATCTGTTCAGGTTCAATCTCCTGCGGATTAAAATTGCCAGATGCCTCACTTACTTTCTTCTGAACTGGAAGCGGAATAGTCGGATCAATTTCAAAAGAATTACATGAAGTTAGTTCGAGTTTTGGAATGTTAATATAATAAATAGATTCCAATGGATTTGAAGGATTCATAATATACCACTTATAAAAAAATTAGTTTGTTGTATTAGAAACAGATGACTGTACGCTAACCTGTGCCTGAAGTCTCTGTTCCACAGCCTCTTTCTGAGTAGCGGCAGTTTCAGCGGCCTTCTGTTCAGCAGCAGCTTTTTTTGCAGCTGCTTCAGCTTCTGCTTTTTCAGCCGCAGCCTTGTTATTAATCTGATTCTGAATCAGTTGTTTCTGATAAGAAGTAATATAACTGTTTATATGAAACTTATAAGTCATAGGAATTTCATCTGGAATGAATTCTATATGAACAATAGAAATATCCTTTCGACCAGGTAAGAAATCAGAATTCTTTATTACTCCCTTCAGAGAGATTTTTTCATTTGTGTCAATAAAGAATAATCGCAAATCAACTGCTTTATTCTCAAGGAACTTTGGAATTCCAACAAGCATAGCTTTAGCTCCACCAAAAGACAAATCCTTAAGGATACACTTTCTTGGAACTCCCGCAATGAAAATATAAGATTCTTCTTTAGGTATATTCAAAAGACGTAAAGAATTTTCATTAATTGCAATTCTTTCTTCTTTACGATTCTGGAAGTTTTCATTTACTTCTATGAATTCCCCGATTCGTAAAATTAAGTCATCCGGCGGACGCTGAGTAAAGCTTAATGTGAGCATTGCAAGTTCATTAGAACCCTGGAATGGTTTAATTTCAAGTACACTACAATTTACTGAAAATTGAATTGGCTCATTATTCTGATCAAAAAAACAATAACGAATACTTATAGGAGCCGTTCTATTCTTCTGAATTGTTGTATAAATTCCACTTGAGGTACCAATAATAACCTTAGCCTGCTGTAAAGAAGAAGAGTTAATAATGCAAGGCCACTGCCCACCATTACTTTTGAGATAAATCTGTCTTGGATCTATACGAAGAGACTTAAGATTTGCTTTTGTAAAAACAATTTCCTTATCACGATAATAATCATAATATCTGGAAATATGATGACTAGTTGCTACGCTCATTGACTATTAATTATATTTCAACTTCCCGTTTCTTTCAAGGCAATAGAACAAAAAAACCGTCACCCACAGATGACGGTTTACAAAGTTTGTAAAAAAACAGAACTTACTCAGCAGCTTCAGCTGGAGTCTCGTCTGCAGCAGCAGCTTCTTCTGCAGCTGGCTTTGCTTTTCTTGCTTCTACGCGAGCTTCATTCTTGAGCTTAGCGTTGCAGAACTTACAAACATTTACAGTCTGACCATTAATTTCCTTTTCCCAAAGAACTTTAATATCTGTTTTTCCACAGATAGCACAAGTTCCTCTTCCGTGTGCAGGTAATGATCGAATTCCAGATCCACGATGGTTCTTTGACATATCGAACTCCTTTAGTTAGCTGGAGCTTCTTCTTTCTTTTCAGAAGCTTTCTTTGCAGGTGCTTTCTTAGCAGCAGGCTTTTTTGCCTTTGGTGCATCAGCCTTCTTAGCAGGCTTTTTTTCTTCAGACTTTTCAGCGTCAAGCTTATAGTCAACCAACTCAAGAATTACAACATCTGCAGCATCACCCTGACGATATCCAAGCTTAAGAACACGTGTATAACCACCGTTTCTTTCCTTCATGCGAGGACCAATCTCTGTGAAAAGCTTATTCAAAATCTTTTCATCCTGAATAAACTTTGCAGCTTCACGACGATTGTGTACAGTATCTTCTTTTGCTCTTGTAATGAGCTTTTCAGCAGATTTTCTTACTTCAAGAGCCTTTGATTTAGTTGTAGTAATACGCTCATATCTGAAGAGCGAAGTTACCATATTGCGTGACATAGCACGACGATGTGCTGTTGTACGTGAAAGCGGATTAAAACCATTTCTATGATTCATCTGTTTCTTCCTTCTGCTTTATAATATTGGCAGCATTCTTCAGATGACTGTAATCTGTCATACCAAGTGTAAGGTTCCACTCCTGGAGCTTTTCCTTGATTTCCTGCAGACTCTTCTTTCCAAAGTTTCTTGTCTTTGCAATGTCATCTTCAGTCTTCTTTGTTAATTCGCCGATTGTACGAATATTTGCATTCTTCAAACAATTTGATGAACGAACTGAAAGTTCAAGTTCCTCAACGGACATGTTAAGAACCTTGCTGATAATTTTATCACCTTCATCACCGTCATCACCACCAGAAATTTCGCTGTCATTAAAGTTGATGAAAATCGAAAAATGATCTTTTGCAATTTTTGCAGCTTCACCAAGCGCATTTACAGGTGTAATTGTTCCATCAGTCCAAATTTCAAGAACAAGCTTATCGTAGTCATTTCTCTGACCTACACGACATGGCTCAATAGAATATTTTACCTTTGGAACGGGAGTAAAAATGGCATCCATAGGAATTGTACCAACAACTTCTATGTAATGTTCATTCGTTTCAGCAGGTACGTATCCTCTACCAAGGTCAACCTGAATTTCAATATCAAGCTGAGCGCCTTCCATCATTGTAAAGATAACCTGATCTTTAGTCTTGATTTCAAGCTGTCCTTCCTTCGCAAAATCATCACTCTTTACTACGCCAGGACCTTTGAACTCGTACTGAATAGTGTCTGATTCAACGTCTTCCGGCAAGCATAACCGTATCATCTTAAGACTATTGATGATTTCGAGTGTATCTTCAGCTACATTTGGAATTGCTTCAAATTCGCTTGAAATTACATGTGAAATACCACTTTCATCATAAGATGTAATACGGATAGAGGTAATTGCATAACCTTGGATAGATGACAACAATACTCTTCTTAAAGTGTTTCCAACTGTTGTACCAAAACCTGTTTCAAACGGGTAGGCATAAAACTTTTGGTAATTAGGATTGGTACTATCAATCGGTTCAAATGAAATACCTTTAGGTTTTTTGAAACCTTTAAGCAAGTTTTTGCGAGCCATCTAAACTCCTCTTTATTATTTAGAATAATATTCAACAATAAGGTTCTCTTTAACTGCATAGTCAATGTCTGAACGTGCAGCCAAGCTTACAACCTTTCCAGTAAATTTTTCAGCATCTACTTCAAGCCAGCCAGGAACAACTTTGTTATCGCTATTTGCAAGAACAATTGTTTTAATTCCAGCAGAAGCTCTGCTTTCTTCTTTGACAGAAATTACATCGCCTACCTTTACGAGGTAAGAAGGAATATCAACCTTCTTTCCATTTACTGTAATGTGACCATGACTTACCATCTGTCTAGCCTGCTGACGAGTCTTAGCGAATCCCATTCTATAGATAACATTATCAAGACGAGATTCAAGAATCTGCAGCAAAACTTCACCAGTTACGCCAGTCTTTTTTGTAGCCATTACATAGTACTTGCGGAACTGCTTTTCGAGAACACCATAAATGAAGCGAAGCTTCTGCTTTTCTGTAAGCTGAAGACCGTACTCAGACTTCTTAGCGCGTCTAACTTCTTTCTGATTTCTCTTAGATTCCTTTGTATAACCCATTACAACAGGATTGATACCCAAGGCTTTACATCTCTTTAAGAGAGGCTGTGTGCTTTTACCCATAACGTATTCTCCTTAAGATTTACATGCGTCGAGTCTTACGAGGACGACAGCCATTGTGAGGAATTGGAGTAACATCAGAAATAGACTTTACTCTCAAGCCCATAGCACCAATAGAACGGATAGCATTTTCACGACCCATTCCTGGTCCCTTTACATACACGTGAACTTCACGCAAACCGTAACTAGCAGCCTTCTGAAGTGCTGTTTCAGCAACTGACTGAGCAGCAAATGGAGTAGATTTCTTTGCTCCACGGAATCCAAGTCCGCCTGAAGATGCCCAAGAAAGAGCATTTCCCTTCATATCTGTTACAGTTACGATAGTATTATTGAACGTAGCCTGGATATAAACATTTCCTTCGTATACGCTCTTTTTTTCCTTTCGTTTCTTAACGGTAGCCATTATCTATCCTCCGCCTTATGCTTTCTTCTTGTTAGCAACAGTCTTCTTCTTACCCTTACGAGTACGTGCATTTGTACGAGTTCTCTGACCGCGTACTGGAAGACCATGCTTGTGACGAAGACCACGATAGCAACCAATATCCATCAAGCGCTTCAAATTAAGACCGATTTCTGAACGGAGACGTCCTTCAGTCTTGTATTCAGCATCCATGATTTCACGAATTCTTGCCAATTCATCCTGTGTAAGATCATTTGCCATTTTTGTAGGCTCAATCTTAGCTTTCTCGCAGATTTCTGCAGCTGATGAACGACCAATACCATAAATATAAGTTAAAGCAACAACTGTGTGCTTATTAGGGATATCAACTCCCGCAATTCGAGCCATCTGTTTCTCCTTAAGCCTTAGCCCTGTCTCTGCTTATGTTTTGGGTTTGAACAAATGATACGAATAATACCATTTCTTTTAATAACCTTACACTTGTCACAGATAGGTTTTACACTGGTTCGTACTTTCATATAAAAGCCCCCATGAGAATATTTTACCGAATCATAAGCACCTCGCAATGAGAGCAATTCGGTAACAGATAATATATCACATATTCCCAGTTCTTTTCTACTGCTAATTCACGAAATTCTCAGATTTTTTTCTAGAGACTTCGTGATCTGATTTTGCCCTTCTTTGTAAGTCCTTCATGGTGATGCATCTTAAGAAGTGCTTCAACCTGACTCATTGTATCAAGATCAACACCAATCAAAATGATAAGTGAAGTTCCTCCCATAAGCTGACTGATTGACTGTGGGAATCCAAACCAGCTCTGAATGAGGGTTGGAATAATAGCAATCAAAGCAAGGAACAATGCACCAGGTAATATAAGTCTATTCAATATTTTTGCAAGATACTCTTCTGTTTTATCTGTGCGTACATTCGGAATGGAGCCGCCGTTTTCACGAATGTTCTTTGCGATTTCAGTAGGGTTCAGGGTTACCTGAGTGTAGAAGTATGCAAAGAAGATAATAAGAGTAACAAGCAATATATTATACCAAATTCCGTTAGGAGTAAGAACTCTTGCGACAGAACCAAGCCATCTTGCAGAATTTTCTCCCTTTGCGACTGACTGAACAAACATCAAAGGCATTGTAAGAATTGAGTTTGCAAAAATCAAAGGAATAACATTTGAAGGGTTTACTTTGAAAGGAATATATGTGCTCTGTCCACCATACATTTTTCTTCCTACAACACGTTTTGCATAGTGTACAGGAATCTTTCTCTGACCTGATTCTTCAAAAATTACCAGTCCGATAATTGCAATGAACATGATGATTACAAGGATAACAAACACAAGCTGAATCTCGCCTGCTTTTACTTTCTGTGAAAGCTCAACAATTGCATTAGGTAAGCGGGCTACGATACCTGCAAAAATCATCATTGAAATACCATTTCCAATACCACGAGCTGTAATCTGGTCGCCTAACCAAACTGTAACCATAGAACCAGTTGTAACAGTTACAAGGAAAAGAGCCTTAAAAGCCATCTTATTCTCGATAACGATACAACCAGGGATACTGTTTGCATAAACAGACATACCCCAGGCCTGGATAACACAGACAATGATTGTTCCGATACGTGTATAATGAGCAATTTTTCTCTGGCCACCATCTTCCTGAGATATACGTTTAAGTGACGGGAAAATAATCACAGCAAGCTGCATAATAATCTGCATAGAGATATAAGGCATTACACCAAGCATCAAGATAGAGAAGTTAGAGAAAGCTCCTCCTACGAAGAAGTCCATGTAACTGGCGAATGCATTCTTATTCTGCGCAGCTAAATCGTCAAAGTATTTAATAAGAACATTTGCATCAATTCCTGGTACTGTAAGAACAGATCCCAAACGGAAAACTGCCAGAATCAGGAAAGTAAAGAACAAACGGTCTCTTATTTCTTTAACTTTAAACATATTTATAATTGGATTGCTTGCCATGTTCTACTCCGCCTTATTTTGCTTCTTCAGCAGATGCTTCAGTAGTTTTTACTGAACCACCAGCCTTTTCGATTTTTACTTTTGCAGATTCAGAAACTTTGTCAACAACAACGTTCAATTTCTTTGTAACTTCGCCGTTTCCAAGAATCTTTACGAGTGGGTTACTCTTCAAAGAAAGGAATCCCTTTTCTGCGAGAGTAGCCTTATCTACAGTAGCACCATCATCGAATTTTGCATCAAGCAATTCTACATTGATACAAACGTATTCTTTCTTGAAAGGATAGTTTGAGAAACCTTTACGAGCGATACGTCTGTAAAGAGGCATCTGTCCGCCTTCAAATCCTACATAAGGACCAGCCTTACCAGAACGTGACTGCTGACCTTTATTACCCTTACCAGCAGTTGTACCGAGTCCAGAAGAAGAACCACGACCAACACGCTTAGGATTTTTGTTAGCACCCTGAGGAGCGCTAAGAATTGGATTGTATTCTGCCATTTTAGATCTCCTCTACCTTTACCAAGTGTGATACAGCAGCAACCATACCGCGAATAGCGTCTGTGTCTGGGAGAGTGTTAGAAGAAGAAATCTTCTTAAGTCCAAGACTGCGAACAGTTGCCTTTTTCTCAGGCTTCTGTCCTATTACGCTTTTAATTAATGTAACTTTCAACTGTTTAGCCATACATTAACCCCACAACTCGTCAAGAGTTTTACCTCTATTGGCAGCAACCTTCTTAGCATCCATAAGCTTTGAGATAGCATCGAATGTAGCACGTACTACATTAACTGCTGAGTTAGAACCCAAAGACTTAGACTGAACGTCTGTTGCACCAGCTGCATCCATAATTGCACGTACAGTACCACCAGCGATAATTCCAGTACCGGAACAAGCTGGCTTAAGCAATACTTCAGAACTCTTGTATTTTCCAATGATTTCGTGTGGCAAAGTGCCGTTCTTCATAGGAATTACAACAAGATTTCTCTTTGCACGATCAATACTCTTCTTAATAGCTTCAGATACGTCATTAGCTTTACCAAGTCCGTATCCTACGCGACCTTTTCCATCTCCAACAACAGTAAGAGCAGAGAAAGACATACGACGTCCACCCTTTACAGTCTTACAGGTTCTGTTAAGAGTTACGAGTTTTTCTACAAACTCCTTCTCTTTTGGATCTTTATCAAAGTTTTTCTGATGTTCCATAATAACTCCTAGAATTCGATACCAGCTTTACGGGCACCATCAGCGAAAGCTTTTACAACACCATGGTACAAGTAACCATTTCTGTCGAAAACAACTTTAGAGATGTTCTTTTCCTTAAGGCGTGAACCAAAAGCTTCACCGAGCTTTGCAGCACCTTCAGCATTAGGCTTAATTGCTGCAAATTCTTTTTCCAAAGTTGAAATTGAAGCTAAAGTTTTTCCTTCATTATCATCAATTACCTGTACTGAAATGTTCTTATTACTGCGTGTGATAGACATTCTAGGTCTTTCTGCAGTTCCGAAAAGTGACTTACGGATATGAATCTTTCTGTGCAAGCGTTTTCTGTTTTTATCGTTCATTTTCTTAAACATATAGCTTCACCTTATTTAACACCAGTCTTACCGACTTTACGTCTGATAACTTCTGTCTCATAGCGGATACCCTTTCCTTTGTAAGGTTCAGGTTTGCGCAATTTACGAATCTGAGAACAGAATTCTCCAACCAACTGCTTGTCGATACCTGTTACAGTCAATTTTCCATCTGGAGTTGCAACAACTGTAAGTCCGTCAGGAATGATTGCAATGTAGTCACTTGAGTAACCCAGGTTCATTACAAGTTCTTTACCTTTTACTTCTGCACGGTAACCAACACCAGTAATTACAAGTGTTTTTGTGAATCCATCAGTAACACCCTTTACCATGTTGTTGATAAGGCTTCTGTAAAGTCCATGATAAGCATTAGTCTGCTTAGCATCGTTCTTAGTTGTAAGAAGAACTTCGCTTCCTTCAATTTTAATTTCGATTTCATCATGGAAACTCTGCTTGAGTTCGCCTTTTGGTCCTTTTACAGAAATAAGACCATTTGCTACTGTAACTGTAACGCCTGCTGGAATAGCAACAGGAAGCTTACCTACTTTAGACATTTCTTCCTCCTCCTATTACCAAACAGTACATACTAATTCGCCACCAACCATCTTTTCAGAAGCTTTCTTACCAGTTGTTACACCAGCAGAAGTTGAAACGATGATTGTACCATATCCGTTATAAACACGTGGCAAATCTTTGTAGCCAGAATAAACACGGCGACCTGGTGTAGAAATTTTCTTAACACCATGGATTACCGGATTATTATCATCATCATATTTCAAGAAAATACGAAGTGTGTTCTTTCCTTCTTCCTGAATCTTCTTAAAGTTTTTGATGTATCCTTCTGTCTTGAGAATCTTAACGATTTCAAGCTTAAGTTTTGATGCAGGAACATCTACTTTCTCGTGGCGGGCCATAGCCGCATTACGAACCTTTGTGAGCATGTCTGCTACTGGATCTGATGCACTCATTTCTATCTCCTACCAACTAGATTTTGTTACGCCAGGAAGCTGGCCTTCGCTTGCCAATTTGCGGAAGCAGATACGACACATCTTAAACTTACGCAAATATCCACGTGGACGACCGCAAATCTGACAGCGATTGTACTGTCTTGTTGCATACTTAGGTTTGCGGGCTGCTTTAATTAACAATGATTTCTTTGCCATACTTCACCTACTTGCGGAAAGGCATATTGAACTTTGTAAGAAGTGACTTAGCTTCAGCATCAGTATTTGCACTTGTTACAAAAGTGATATTCATACCAGCAATCTTTGTAATCTTATCAAAGTCGATTTCTGGGAATATCAACTGCTCAGTAATACCAACAGAGAAATTTCCGTGTCCGTCAAAACCAGTTGCTTTGATTCCGCGGAAATCCTTAATACGTGGGAACGCAACATTAATGAGACGATCAAGGAACTCATACATAATGTCACCACGCAATGTTACCATTGCACCCACTTCATTGCCCTCACGCAATTTGAAGTTAGCGATACTCTTCTTTGCCTTTGTCTTAACAGCCTTCTGACCTGTTATTGCGGTCAAGTCAGCTACTGCGGCATCAAGGAGTTTCTTATTTGTGAGAGCTTCACCAACACCCATACTTACAACAATCTTCTTAATTGCAGGAATCTGCATCGGAGTTGTATAGCTGAACTCTTTCATAAGAGCCGGTGCGATTTCGTCTTTATAGACTTTCTTAAGCCGAGGTACGTAATTTGCCATTACAGAACATCTCCACATTTACGACAAACGCGAACTTTTTTATCGCCGTCGATTTTATAACCAATTTTTGTAGCACCACATTTTTTACATACGATTGCTACATTTGAAATATTAAGAGGAGCTTCGATCTCAGCGATACCGCCTTGATCCTGCTGACTCTTCTTTTTCATTGCCTTCTTTACGATATTTACACCAGAAACAACAACACGTTCTTTCTTGAGGTCAACGCGAACAACTTCTCCACGCTTTCCCTTATCTTTTCCGGCAATTACTTCTACTGTATCGTTCTTGCGGATTTTTGATTTAGTCAACATATTCATTACTCCTTAAAGAACTTCCGGAGCGAGTGAAATGATCTTCATAAAGTCCATATCACGAAGCTCGCGAGCTACAGGTCCGAAAATACGCTTTCCCTTAGGGTTCTTGCTATCGTCAACAATAACACAAGCGTTATCATCAAAACGAATGTAAGTTCCGTCTGGGCGACGGTATTCTTTTGCCTGACGTACAATTACAGCTTTTTCAATTGTACCCTTTTTGATAGTAGATGTAGGAATTGCATCCTTAATAGCTACTACTACGATATCGCCGATACCAGCGTATCTGCGATGTGAACCGCCGATAACCTTAATACACTGAGCAATTTTAGCTCCAGAGTTATCAGCAACTGTCATACATGACTGCATCTGAATCATAATTTTAACTCCTTCGCTTATTTAGCACGCTCAATGATTTCAGCTACACGCCAGCACTTATTCTTGCTGAGTGGGCGACATTCAACGATACGTACTGTATCACCTACATGTGCATCATTTGTTTCATCATGTGCCATGTACTTCTTAGATCTTGTTACATATTTCTTGTAAAGACGATCCATTTTCTTTGATGAAATTGTTACAACAACAGTCTTATCCATCTTGTCTGATGTAACAAGTCCAACAAATGAACGTTTTGCAGTCTTTACAGTCTGAACAGCATTCTCTTCCACGGTTCAGCTCCTACTTATTCTCGCCGGCGAGTTCTTTCGCACGGATAAACGTATTAAGGCGTGCGATTTCGCGGCGCATAGTACGTTTCTGCATTGGGTTATCTACATGGGAAATTACCATCTTGAAACGGAGATCCATGTATTCCTTTTTCAACTCATCACGTTTAGCTACGAGTTCTTTATAAGACAGTTCTTTATCGTTCTTTTTCTTTGAATCAGCCATCTTATTCCTCCTAGTCGCGTGTTGGCTTGTAAGCAATCTTTGTTATAACTGGAAGCTTATCAGCTGCAAGCTCAAGAGCTCTGTGTGCAAGCTTAATATCTACGCCTCCAACTTCGAACAAAATCATACCCGGTTTGATAACAGCTGCCCAGTGATCTGGAGCACCCTTACCCTTACCCATACGAACTTCAGCTGGTTTCTTTGTAATAGGCTTGTCTGGGAAAATACGAATCCAAACATTACCTTTACGATCCAACTTATGGTTGATGGCAACACGGGCTGCCTCGATTACTCTGGCATCAAGCCAGGTTGGTTCCATTGCAACAAGTGCAATCTCGCCAAAATCAATGTTATTATCGCGTGTCGCATTTCCTTTTTCACGACCGCGCTGTACCTTACGGTGAATTACTCTTTTTGGACTAAGTGGCATAACTAACTCCTTGCCTTTTTAGCAGGTTCAGAACCCTCAGTCTTTTCAGCTGCCTGACGAGCTGGACGTCTTGGTTTCTTAACGAGCTGACCAGCATCTTCGTTGTGATCGATACCGTAGTTCATACCATTGTAAACCCATACCTTAATACCGATTTTACCGTATGTAGTAAGAGCTTCGTATGTACCATAGTCGATATCAGCACGAAGTGTATGAAGAGGAACTCGTCCTTCCTTGTGCTCTTCAGTACGAGACATATCTGCTCCACCGAGACGACCACTAAGACGAACCTTTACACCCTGTGCACCAGCACGCATTGCGTTGCTTACAGCCTGCTTCATAGCCTTGCGGAATGAACCACGACCTACAAGCTGACGACCAATATTCTGAGCAATCAAGTTTGCGTTCAAGTCAGCGCGCTTGATTTCCTTAATCTTGATCTGAACTTTCTTTGTAAGCTGCTTCTGAATATCTGCACTAATCTTTTCGATTGATGCACCTTTAACACCAATAATTACACCTGGGCGAGCTGTGTGAATTACGATTGTAACGCGCTGTGGATGGCGAACAATCTCAATCTCAGCTATATCAGCATTTTTACATTCTGGAAGATCAGCAACCATCTTACGAATTTTGATGTCTTCAAGAACTAAATCTGCATATTCACGTGGATCTGCATACCAGCGTGACTGCCATGTTTTGTTTACGCCAAGGCGCAAACCAATAGGATTAACTTTCTGTCCCACTTTATTCCCCCGCCTTCTCGTCAACGATGACGGTAATATGACACATACGCTTCAAAAGCTGATCTGCACGACCACGTGCGCGGAACCAAACTCTCTTGAGTCTTGGACCTTCATCAACTCTAATTTCTTTTACGTAAAGCATATCTTCATCCAACTTACTGTTCTGGTTAAGTGCATTTGCAGCAGCAGACTTCAAAGTAGCACTAATCAAAGTTGCACCTTTCTGTGGCATGTTTGCCAAGATAGCCATAGCTTCAGTATAGGATTTCTGATTAATTACATGAGCAACTGGGCGAACCTTTGTTGGAGATGCAATCAGGAACTTAGAAGTGGCTACATAACCTTTTTTCTCAGCCATAATATCCACCTATTTATTAGCCTTTAGAGGCAGTTTTGTCTGAACCACCATGGCCCTTGAAAGTACGAGTTGGTGCAAATTCACCAAGCTTATGTCCAACAAGGTTTTCTGTAATATACACAGGAATCCATGATTTACCATTATAAACAGAGATTGTATTACCTACCATCTCTGGGATTATTGTTGAGCAGCGAGAATATGTTTTAATCATTTTTCTGTCTGCTTCTTTATTCATTGCCTGAACCTTTTTGTAAAGAGATTTCTCTACGAAAGGTCCTTTCTTAACAGATCTTGACACGATTATCTCCTCTGCGACTACTTCTTACGACGACTAACAATGAACTTGCTAGAAGTCTTTCTCTTGTTACGAGTCTGGTAACCTTTACAAGGCTGTCCCCAAGGAGTAACTGGGTTACGTCCCTTACCAGCACCTTCACCACCACCAAGTGGATGATCAACCGGGTTCATAGCCATACCGCGTACTGTAGGGCGGATACCCATCCAGCGCTTATGACCGGCTTTACCAAGTTTAACGTTCATGTGCTCTTCGTTTCCTACAACACCGATTGTAGCGTAGCACTTTCCGTTAATCTTTCTCATTTCACTTGAAGGCAAGCGAACGATAACGTAGTCACCTTCGCGACCTGCAATCATTGCACTAGCACCAGCAGAACGAACAAGCTGTCCACCCTGACCAAGTGTCAATTCAATGTTATGAATAGTGAAACCAACTGGAATTGCATTCAGAGGAAGCGCATTTCCAACTGTTGGAGCTGCGTTTTCGCCAGAAACAATCTTCTGACCAACCTGCAAGCCCTTTGGCGCGATGATATAACGTTTATCACCGTCTGCATAATAAATCAAAGCGATGTTAGCACTTCTGTTTGGATCGTATTCGATTGTCTTTACGGTTCCAGGAATTCCATGCTTATCACGCTTGAAATCTATATCACGATAGCGTCTCTTGTGACCGCCACCCTGATGACGTACAGAAATACGACCACCAGCTCCGCGTCCTGCATGAGACTTACGACCTGACACCAAAGTTTTCTCGGGTCTATCAGTTGTCAGTTCGTCACGACGCAAGTCAACACGTCCACGTGTACCTGCTGTCATTGGCTTAAATACTTTAAGAGCCATTTTATATCCCCTTAATTCCTACCAGATTATACACCTTCGAAAGCTGCAATTGTTTCGCCTTCAGCGAGACGAACGATAGCTTTCTTGTAAGATGCTGTACGACCTGGTCTTCCACGAAGTCGTTTCATTTTTCCAAGCACATTCATTGTTGTGCAATCAACTACCTTTACCTTAAACAAGCGTGTAACAGCTTCTTTAATCTGTGTCTTTGTAGCATCAGGGCGAACGATGAATACATATTTGTTCTGTTCGCGCAACATGCTTGCCTTTTCAGAAACAACAGGCCTAATAAGAATATCTTCGTAATTCATTATTTAGCCTCCTTATCTTCAGCATAAAAGTCTGACAGATTCTTTACAGCTGATTCAAGGATGATTACCTTGCGTCCGTAGAACAAAGTGTGTGCTTCGAGACGGTTGTAGGCAAGGAATGAAAGGTTAGGAATATTGCGTCCTGCCTGCTTAATCTTTGCGTCATCATCTTTAAGAATCAAAACAGTTCTTTCGTCCTTAGCGAAGTTATTAAGAATAGCTGCCAAGTCCTTTGTTTTACCACTTTCAACAGTAAAATCTTCTACAACTGTAAGTCTGTCACCCTGAGCATGTGCACTCAAGATTGACTTCATAGCAAGTCTCTTTTCTTTCTTTGGAATTGAATAGCTGAAATCTCTTGGTTTTGGTCCGAAAATTGTACCACCACCTACTGTAATTGGAGACTTCTTATCACCACGACGTGCGTTACCAGTTCCCTTTTGCTTATAAGGCTTATTATTAGAACCATGAACTTCTGCACGAGTTTTTGTACAAGCAGTACCAACACGTTTGTTAGCTAATTCATTTGTAATAGCGTAATAGATTACGTCGTCATTAACTGGAAGACCGAATACTTTATCATCAAGATTGATTGTACGCAGCTCTTTACCAGAAGTTGAATATACTTTCTTTTCCATATTCTATCTCCTATTTCTTTACTGCGGACTTAACGATGAGTGTACAGTCCTTATTTCCAGGAACAGCACCACGAACCATAATTACCTTGAGCTCTGGATCAACTTTAACAATCTTCAGATTCTGCACAGTAACTCTTTTGAATCCCATGTGTCCAGGAAGCTTAATATTCTTGAATGAGTGACCTGGAGTTGTACATTCTCCTGTACCACCCGGCTCACGATGGAACTTAGAACCGTGTGTAGCACGTCCACCATGAAAGCCCCATCTCTTCATAACACCCTGGAAACCCTTACCTTTTGATGTAGCTGTTACATCGAGGAAACGGCTACCTTCAAAGAGCTCAAGACCAACAACATCTCCAATATTTACTTCTTTTTCGAAGTTGCGGAACTCTTTCAAGTGACGCTTTGGAGTAATGTTTTCTGGGAATTGTCCGGCATATGCTTTGCTTGCTCTTGAAGCTTTCATATCATCAAGACCAAGAACAACTGCATCATAACCGCAATTTTCCTTTGTTTTCTTGGCAACAACAACATTAGGCTCGACCTGGATTACGGTTACTGGTGTCAGATTTCCGCTTTCGTCGAATATCTGTGTCATGCCAACTTTCTTTGCAATCAGACCTTTCATTCTGATATCTCCTATTTGGGATTTTGCTACTACCTTTTCACAAAACTCCCTTATTATTACAGACCGTCATCCCAAATCCAGAGGGACCGTACCTAAAATTATAACCACTATAATGTGGGATTTACACTACTGTGTAATTACTACGTCTACACCGGCAGGAAGCTCAAGCTTCATCAGTGAATCCATAACGTCCTGTGAAGGATTCATTATGTCAATAAGGCGTTTATGTGTACGCATTTCAAACTGCTCACGTGACTTCTTGTTTACGTGTGGTGAGCGAAGTACAGTCACCTTGTTGATTCTTGTAGGAAGAGGGATAGGACCTGAAACCTTAGCTCCCGCTTTCTGTACAGTCTGCACGATGGCTTTAGCACTCTGGTCGATCAGAACTGCATCAAATGCACGAAGTCTGACACGAATTTTTCCATTAGCCATTTAATTTTACTCCTTTTTCACAACAAACAGGCTGATAAACAATACCAGCCTGCCTGTTTGAAAAAAATCTAACTACTCAATAATCTTTGTAACCTGTCCAGAAGCGATTGTGTGACCGCCTTCACGGATAGCGAGCTTAAGACCTTCATCCATAGCGATTGGGTGGATGAGTTCACCGATAACCTTTACGTTATCACCTGGTTTTACCATGTCTGTACCAGCTTCAAGTTCGATTGTTCCAGTAATATCTGTAGTTCTGAAGTAGAACTGTGGGCGATACCCTGTGAAGAATGGAGAGTGACGTCCACCTTCTTCCTTTGAAAGTACGTAAATCTGAGCTTCGAACTTTGTATGTGGAGTGATAGACTTTGGTGCAGCAAGAACCTGTCCGCGAACAACGTCTTTCTTTTCAATACCACGGAGGAGGATACCAACGTTATCACCAGCCATACCCTGATCAAGAGTCTTCTGGAACATTTCGATACCTGTTACAGTTGTATCAGCTGTTGGGCGGATACCTACAATCTGTACAGCATCGTTCATATTTACAACACCACGCTCGATCTTTCCTGTTACTACAGTACCACGGCCAGAGATAGTGAAGATGTCTTCGATTGGCATCAAGAATGGTTTCTGATCATCACGAACTGGATCATCGAACCATGTATCCATAGCTGTAAGGAGCTCTTCGATACAAGCTGTGTTTTCTGGAGTTGGCTCGTTCAAAGCCTTGAATGCAGAACCCTTAATGATTGGAGTATCTGCAGAGAATCCATACTCCTGGAGAGTATCTTTTACTTCTTCTACTACGAGTTCGAGAAGATCTGGATCATCAACCTGGTCAACCTTGTTCAAGAATACGATGATCTTTGGTACACCTACCTGACGAGCGAGGAGCAAGTGCTCACGTGTCTGAGGCATAACTGAGTCTGGAGCAGATACTACGAGGATAGAACCATCCATCTGAGCAGCACCAGTAATCATGTTCTTAATGTAGTCAGCATGTCCTGGGCAGTCGATATGAGCATAATGTCTCTTTTCTGACTGATACTCCAAGTGACGAGTGTTGATTGTAATACCACGTTCCTTCTCTTCTGGAGCGTTATCAATTTCGTCGTACTTAAGAACCTTATCACCATACTTGTTTCCACAGTATGTTGTGATAGCAGCTGAAAGTGTAGTCTTACCATGGTCTACGTGACCAATAGTACCAACGTTCATGTGAGGTTTAGTTCTAACGAACTTCTCCTTAGCCATGTTTTTCTCCTTGCCGGATTTAATATCGTCCTGACCCGGCATTATTATTTTTTATGTGCTGCACTTTAAGCCAGAATATGCAAGCATCTTTTACCAAGACCTGCAATATTCGCAGACACACTATTTGAAAGAGTAGATAATAATTGTTAGAAACGGATAATTAACATATTTCGTAACATTCCATACTATTCGAAATGTTATAACCCGCTACCACCGATCATTATCACCTGACTGACAACTGGTTTGGTATGTTCGAGTTTGGTTTGTAAAACCAGCCGGAACCCATAATCTGTTGTCTATATAATAATCACCAACGGTGAAAATTAACCTCATTAAGGGTCGCATCTACCTGAAAATCATTTCCGATTAACTTTACGGTGATGCCAATTCTGCTTAGCAGACTTGCCTGACTTCTCAAAGAACCCAATACCCCTCATAAAATTCAAAAAAGGGCAAGTTCAAACAATATACAAAATTTAAAAAATAAATTCAAGCGTTAAATACTGAATTTATGAAAATAATGCAATTCTTCGCATTTATCACAAATCCGGTAAAAGCATTAAAAAAAAAGGGAAATCACCCTGAGGTAATCTCCCTTTTATAAATCAGGCAGCTATTAAACTACCATCTGTAGTGAGCAAAAGCCTTGTTAGCTTCTGCCATCTTATGTACATCTTCACGCTTCTTGTAAGCAGTTCCAGTATTGTTGTAAGCATCAAGAAGTTCAGCAGCAAGTGTATCTGCCATTCCGTGTCCGCTTCTTGAACGAGCTGCATCAATAATCCATCTCATTGCAAGTGCTTCACGACGTGATTCACGGATTTCCATTGGAACCTGGTAAGTAGCGCCACCAACGCGGCGTGACTTAACTTCAACCATAGGTTTAACATTTTCAAGAGCCTTAAGAAGTACTTCCAAAGGATCTTTATCTGTCTTAGCTTTAAGGTTATCCATTGCTTCGTAAACAATTTTTGTACAGATAGATTTCTTTCCATCCAACATCATACGACAAACGAATTTTGAAACAACCTTTGAGTTGTATTTAACATCCGGCAACATTGGACGTTCGATTGATTTCTTATGTCTTCCCATCTTAGTCCTCCATTATGCCTTAGGTTTTTTAGCACCATACTTAGAGCGTCCGCGTTTGCGATCTTCAACTCCAAGAGTATCTTTTGTACCACGAATGATGTGATAACGTACACCAGGGAGGTCCTTTACACGACCACCACGTACCAAAACTACTGAGTGTTCCTGCAAGTTGTGTCCAATACCTGGAATGTATGCAGTAACTTCAATACCATTTGACAAGCGAACACGAGCAATCTTACGCAAAGCTGAGTTCGGCTTTTTAGGTGTCTGAGTCATAACACGTGTACAAACACCACGTTTCTGCGGACAAGAATCAAGAGCTGGAGCTTTTGTTCTGTTTGCAGCAGACTTACGACCCTGACGGATTAATTGATTAATTGTAGGCATCGCCTATTCTCCTGTTTGATCCGGCAGCACTCCGGAATATAAAACCCTTCAAAAAGGATAGGTTTAACGATTATATAGAATTCAAAAAATGAATTCAACTGAATTTCAATGAATTTATATGAAATTCATTGAAAAAAAAGAGGCTGGCAGCTGAATTTTGCATTCAGTCTGTCAGCCCCCTCCTTTATTTATCTGATAACGAATTAGTCATTATCTTCAGCTTCGAAACTTGGTTCCTCAAGCTGTGATTCCTGCTCTTCTTCAAGACGGCGGCGTTCAAGAATCTCATTCATCTGAGCGTCAAGGTCACGATCACTGTCATCAAAGAGCTTGATGTCCTTGTAATTCTTGATACCAGTACCAGCTGGAATCATATGACCGATTGCAACGTTCTCCTTGATTCCGTGGAGACCATCTGTAGCTCCGGAAATTGCAGCGTTTGTAAGAACGCGTGTTGTTTCCTGGAAGGAAGCTGCAGAAATAAATGAATCAACTCCAAGAGAAGCCTTTGTAATACCCTGGAACATTGGGCGGCCAACAGCTGGCTGTCCACCGGCAGCGATTACACGTTCATTCTCTTCATGGAACTTGTACTTATCAACCTGCTGACCGAAGATGAACTTTGTATCCCCAACAGATACGATTTCAATCTTACGGAGCATCTGACGAACGATAATACCGATATGTTTATCATTGATGTCTACACCCTGCTGGCGGTAAACGTTCTGAATTTCATCCATAAGATAATTCTGAAGAGCGTTTTCTCCAAGGATTGCAAGTACATCCTGTGGGTTTGGAGAACCAGCACAAAGCATTTCACCAGCCTCAACTTTATCGCCATCACGTACAATCATACGCTTTGTCATAGGAACAAGGTGCTCAAATTTCTTACCATATTCATCAGTAATAGAAATTACACGCTTTCCTTTGCGAACATCCTTAAACTCAACAGTACCAGAAATCTGTGCAAGTACACATGGGTTCTTTGGCTTACGAGCTTCAAAGAGTTCAGATACACGAGGAAGACCTCCAGTAATATCCTGAGATTTCTGTGCTTCCTTGTTCATCTTAGCAATCATATCACCAGCTTTAACTGAAGCTTTATCCTCTACCAGAAGGATGGCACCAGCTGGCAGGAAGTAGTTACCCTGTGGGTTACCAGCTTCATCTGTAATAATAATACGAGGCTGTTTAACATCAAGGTGAAGATCTGTAATGTAGCGCTCTGTCTTACCAGTCTGAAGGTCTACCTTCTCTTCAAGAGTAGATCCTACGATTACATCTTCAAAGTGGATATATCCATCACTTTCTGCAAGAATAGGTTCAATGAACTGTTCAAATTCACCAATCACTTCACCCTTCTTAACCATAGCACCAGCCTTTACAGAGATTGTTGAACCGTTGGCGATTTCAATTTTCTGCTCTTTACTTGTTATATAAAGAACTCCATCACCCTTAACAACCTTTCCGTTTACACCGGCAATAACTTCCTTACCCTTATGCTTAAGAATAGGATCGCCACGCATAATGTTCTTACCGTCTTCAGCAATAAGTTCATCATCTGCAGCAACCTTAATCTTATCAAGAATACGGATTACAGTCATATAACCCTTACGAGTAAAGAGCCACTTGTCTTTCTTTTCTACGTGAGTTCCTTCAATATTCTTGATGAAAGCGTCGAACTTAAGAACAATCTTGTTATCATCTGTTGACATCTCAGCCGCACCACCCGAGTGGAAGGTACGAAGTGTAAGCTGTGTACCTGGCTGACCGATTGACTGAGCAGCGATAATTCCAACTGCCTCACCGATTTCAACAATCTTATTACGTGCAAGATTCTTACCATAACACTTAACACAAATACCGTGCTTTGCTTCACAGGTAAGAACAGTGCGGAGCTTAACCTTTTCAACACCAGCAGCTTCAATCTTCTTAGCCATAGCTTCGTCGATATACTGGTTTACGTCGCAGATCAATTCACCCTTAGCGTTTACAACACGCTCAATTGTGTAGTGACCTTCAATACGCTTGCTGAGAGGCACTTTAATTTCATCACCATCTTTGATAGCTGTATAGTCAATACCATTGATTGTGCAACAGTCTTCTTCATTGATTACTACATCCTGTGCAACATCAACAAGACGACGTGTCATGTAACCGGCATCGGCAGTCTTCAAAGCAGTATCCGAAAGACCCTTACGAGAAGCGTTAGTTGAAATGAAGTATTCGATAACCGAAAGTCCTTCATAGAAGTTTGACTTAATTGGAAGCTCGATAATATCTCCGTTAGGCTTAGTCATCAAACCACGCATTGCAGCAAGCTGAGAAATCTGTCCACGAGAACCGCGGGCACCAGACTTAGCCATCATGTAGATTGTGTTAAAGCCCTGCTTATCCTGCTCAAGATTATCCATCATGAGGTTTGTAAGCTTTTCGTTAGTACGAGCCCAGATGTTTGTTACACGCTGATAACGCTCTTCAGCTGTAATAACACCCTTACCATACTGATTAATGATATCTTCAACTTCCTTGTTAGCCTGAGCCATAATCTCCGGCTTTTCATCTGGAACGAGAATATCTTTCATACAAAGTGTTGCACCATAGAAGGTAGCATTCTTGTAACCAACATCCTTGATTGCATCGTGCATCTGGATTGTGAGCCATGAACCCTTTGTGTGATATACGTGCTCTATCATCTTCTTCAAAGACTTATCGAACATCTGTCGGTTTACATATTCAATTTCTGCAGGCATTGCTTCGTTGAATGAAAGACGTCCTGCTGAGGTCTGAATAATATCTCCCTTCTTAAATGTCTGCGTTCCCTGCTTAAAGTCCTTATCTCCTTTAACATCGAGAGCTTCAGAGTCAAATGAATCTTTTGGAGCAGGAACTTCAATCAAAGTCTGCCATTCAATAGCACCTGTTTCTGCTGCCATACGAACTTCATCAGGAGTACTGAATCTGCGGTAACGCATCTGGCCATTTATCTCTTTTGGAGAACCTTTTGCATTAGGTTTGATAGCAGTCATGTAGTAGATACCAAGTACCATGTCCTGAGAAGGAGCAACGATTGTGTTACCGTTAGCTGGGTCAAGAAGGTTTCTTGCAGAAAGCATCAATGTCCAGCATTCCATCTGAGCTGCCTGTGTAAGAGGTACGTGGATAGCCATCTGGTCTCCATCGAAGTCGGCGTTGAAAGCCTTACAAGCAAGAGGATGAAGCTTAAGAGCTTTTCCTTCTACAAGTACAGGTTCAAATGCCTGGATACCAAGACGGTGAAGTGTTGGCGCACGGTTGAGCATAACAGGGTGCTCTTTTACTACTTCATCAAGAATTGCATATACTTCTGGAGACTCAGACTCAACAAGAGCCTTAGCCTTCTTAATATTAAATACTACGTCCTTGTCTACGAGCTTCTTCATAAGGAATGGCTTGAACAATTCCAAAGCCATCTTTGTAGGAAGACCACACTGCCAGAGTTTAAGTTCTGGTCCAACAACGATTACCGAACGTCCAGAGTAGTCAACACGCTTACCAAGAAGGTTCAAGCGAAAACGTCCCTGCTTACCTTTAAGGAGATCAGAAATTGACTTGAGAGGGCGGTTTGAAGCACCCTTAACTGCACGCTTTCTCTTTGTGTTGTCGAACAAGGCATCAACAGCTTCCTGAAGCATACGCTTTTCGTTGCGAATGATGATGTCTGGAGCAGAAAGCTGCTGCAATCTCTTAAGACGGTTATTACGGTTAATAACACGGCGGTAGAGGTCGTTAAGGTCTGATGTAGCGAAACGTCCACCATCGAGCTGTACCATTGGACGTAGCTCTGGAGGAATAACTGGAATAACGTCCAGAATCATCCAAGAAACCTTGTTTCCAGATGCACGGAAGTTTTCTACAATTTCGATACGGCGAAGAAGTCTCTTGTCAGACTTAGCGCCTTTTTCAATCATTTTTGCACGGAGCTCTGCAGCAAGTTCATCAAGGTCAAGGCGTTCGAGCATTGTCTTAATAGCCTCAGCACCCATATCTGCTGTAAAAGCAGAACCTGCATAGTGCTCAAGAGCTGCCTGGTATTCTTCTTCTGTAAGAAGCTGACCTTTCTTAAGGTCTGTATCACCAGCATCAATTACGATGTACTTTTCGTAGTACAAAACTGAGCGAAGAGCTGCAACCTGAAGGTCAAGCAAAAGACCCATGCGGCTTGGAACTGAACGGTAATACCAGATATGGCTTACTGGAGCTGCAAGTTCAATGTGTCCTGTACGTTCACGGCGAACCTTGAAGTGAGTAACTTCAACACCACAACGGTCACAAATTACACCCTTGTAACGGATAGACTTGAACTTACCACAGTAACATTCCCATTCCTTAGTTGTACCGAAAATTCTTTCACAGAAAAGACCATCTTTCTCAGGACGGAGTGTTCTGTAGTTTATAGTCTCAGGCTTTTTTACCTCACCGTAAGACCATGAACGAATGGTCTCTGGAGAAGCCAGTTTAATCTTTAAGCTGTCAAAATCCTGTACATCACGCATTTGCATCCTCCTTATCAAATCCGGAAGCATTCTTGTCAATCAGTTCCTGATCACGTTCTGTAAGAGCAATCTGTTTACCCTTAGCATCATAAATTGTGAAATCAAGAGCCAAACCACGGAGTTCCTGTACCAGTACGTTGAATGATTCAGGGATTCCGATTGGGGATGAAGGATCGCCCTTTACGATAGACTCGTAAATCTTAGTACGTCCATTCATATCATCAGACTTGATTGTCATCATTTCCTGAAGAGTGTTAGCTGCACCATAAGCTTCAAGTGCCCAAACCTCCATTTCTCCAAGACGCTGACCACCAAACTGTGCCTTACCACCAAGAGGCTGCTGTGTAACCAGAGAATATGGACCAGTTGCACGAGCATGCATCTTATCATCAACAAGGTGATGAAGCTTCATATAATAGATAACTCCGACGAAAATTGGGTTTACAAATGGTTCACCTGTACGTCCGTCGTGTACAATCTGCTTACAGTCTGTAGAAATCTTAAGTCCTGTTCCGGCAACTGCCTTGTTAGCTTCTTCAAGCTTGTCTTCAATCATCTTCTGAGAAGGAGATTCGAATACAGGAACCTCGAAGAACTGATTCAAGTATTTACCAGCAATACCAAGTTCAGACTCAAGAATCTGACCAATGTTCATTCGGGAAGGTACACCAAGCGGGTTCAAACAAACATCAAGTGGAGTACCATCTTCGAGATATGGCATATCTTCAACAGGGAGAATACGTGAAACAACACCCTTGTTTCCGTGGCGTCCGGCCATCTTATCACCTTCACGAAGCTTACGCTTGTTAGCAATAAGAACCTTAACAACCTTATCTACACCTGGGAGCAAATCGTCACCTTCAAGGCGGCTCATCTGCTGAATATCAATTACAACACCTTCAATTCCGTGTGGAACTCGGAGTGAAGAATCGCGAACTTCTTTAGCCTTTTCACCGAAGATTGAGTTCAAAAGCTTGAACTCAGGAGTTGTTTCAGTTTCAGACTTTGGAGTAACCTTACCAACAAGGATATCTCCAGAACGAACCTTAGCACCAATACGGATGATACCTTCAGAGTCGAGGTTTGCAAGAGCCTTCTCGGCTGTGTTAGGAATATCACGTGTAATACGCTCTGGTCCGAGCTTTGTCTCACGGATTTCAATCTGGAACTCTTTAATATGAATAGATGTATACATATCCTCGCGAACTACGCGCTGAGAAATAAGTACGGCATCCTCATAGTTGTAACCATTCCAAGGAACGAAGCCTACGAGAATGTTACGTCCAAGAGCGAGTTCTCCGTTGAATGTCGCTGGTCCGTCAGCAAGTACATCACCAGCCTTAACCTTTTCACCCACATTAACTGTAGGGCGCTGGTGGTTACATGTATCGTTGTTAGTTCTCTGATACTTCAAGAGGCTGTATTCATCAACTGCCTTAGAACCATCAACCTTTACTTTAATAAGTTCACTTGAAACATAGATAACTTCACCATCGTGCTTAGCCTTGATAAGAACACCAGAGTCATAAGCACACTTTCTTTCCATACCAGTTCCAACATGTGGTGGTTCAGGGAAGAGAAGAGGTACAGCCTGACGCTGCATGTTACAACCCATGAGCGCACGGTTAGCATCGTCATGCTCAAGGAATGGAATCAAAGAAGCAGAAACAGAAATTACCTGACGTGGAGAAACGTCGATGTACTGAACGTCTTTTGGAGAACGCTGAGTATAGTTACCACGGTTACGGCAAGAAATTGTTTCTGTTGGGAATGAACCATCCTTCTTCATTCCTTCAACTACCTGACCAATGAAGTACTTGTCTTCATCCATAGCAGAAAGATATTCAACTTTGTTTGTAGCCTTTCCGTTTTCAACCTTACGATATGGAGCCTCAAGGAAGCCATAGTCATTGATACGTGTGTACATAGCGAGAGATACGATAAGTCCAATGTTCGGTCCTTCAGGAGTCTCGATAGGACACATACGTCCATAATGTGAATAGTGTACGTCACGAACTTCGAAGCCGGCACGGTCACGTGAAAGACCTCCAGGTCCGAGAGCGTTAAGACGACGTTTATGTGTAAGTTCTGCCAGAGGGTTAATCTGATCCATGAACTGAGAGAGCTGAGAAGAACCAAAGAACTCTTTGATAGCAGCTACGATAGGTTTGATAGAAATCAAATCCTGTGGCTTCATAGTATCAGTTTCTTTGAGACTCATTCTTTCCTTAGCAATACGCTCCATTCTTGCAAAAGCAGACTTAAGCTGATTTGTCATCAACTCGCCTACAGAACGGATACGGCGGTTTCCAAGGTGATCGATATCATCAATCTGTTCTTCACCAATATAAACCTTGATAAGGAACTTCATTGTATTGATGATATCTTCCTTGATAAGAGTGAAGTCTTTTACATCATCAGAGTAATCGAACTTCTTGTTGAGCTTGTAGCGTCCAACACGTCCGAGGTCATAACGGCGCTCAGAGAAGAAGAGAGAGTTGAGGTCTTTTTCAGCCTGTTCAACTGTCATTGGCTCACCTGGCTGCAAAATTGCATATACAGCAGCGAGACAATCTTCTTTAGTTGGTTCATTATCTACAGAACCCTCTTTTACAAATTTAACTTCCTCACGTTCAAAACAGTTGATAATCATCTGTGAATCAAGAGAAGTATTCTTTTCATCACCATTTGAATTGCTGCGTGTATCAAAACGGATTACGCAGATTTCATCGATTTTGTTAGCGAGAAGGTCATCAATATCATGTGGATGAAGTTTTGTACCTGCATTAAAGAGTCTCTTTTCATTACCTTCTTCATCTTTGATGATTACAGCAGAAGCAAGAACCTTGTCTACAAGTTCATCACCCTTCTTTACCTTAACATCTTCTACATCGTAGAAGCAGCGGATTATTTCTTCACGTGTTGAATATCCAAGGGCACGAAGGAAAACTGTACCAAGAATCTTCTTTTTGCGGTCAATCTTTGCAAAAATAAGCTCTTTTTTCTGGTCAATTTCGAATTCAAGCCAAGATCCTCGATATGGAATGATACGGCTTGAGTATACACCCTTGTCGTGGCAGAAAATAACGCCAGGTGAACGGTGAATCTGGGAAACAACTACGCGCTCAGCACCATTGATAACAAATGTACCACGGTCGGTCATGAGCGGAATGTCGCCCATATAAATATCTTTCTGGAGGATTGCTCCAGTCTGAAGGAAATTCAAATTAATACGGGCTTTTAAAGGGACTGAATAAGTAAGTCCTTTCTGCTTGCACTGCAACTCGGTGAATTTCTGATTCTCCCAGTCGAGCTCATAAAACTCATACTCCAATGACATATCGCCATTAGGACTTTCAATAGGAAAAGTAGAAGTAAAAACGTCCTGAAGTCCCTGGTTGAGGATTTCTTTTTTTTCTTTCAGAGCTTCTGTCTGAAGGAAATCATCATACGACTTTGTCTGGATTGCGATAAGATCAGGAACATCCATAGCATGCTGGATGGCCTTTCCATAATTTTGACGGTTGATTGTTCGAGTCTTTGCGAACATCAGATCCCCCTGATATTGTGTTTCGGCTCGTTTACTGCTACATGCAAGAAACTCTGCACAGCACAGAAAACACCGATAATAAATGCCGTAAATACGACTAAAGGGGATATCCGGCCCTTTTACCTGCCAGACATCCCCTATAGATAAATTGTCAGTTTACGCTGACTTATTTCTTGCTAGCCTTTCCACCAGCTTCTTCGATCTTCTTAATGAATTCGTCAGCATCAGCCTTAGATACACCTTCCTTAAGAGCTTTTGGTGCACCTTCAACAAGAGCCTTAGCTTCACCAAGTCCGAGACCTGTGATTTCGCGAACAGCCTTGATTACTGGAATCTTCTTTGCTGCGTCGAATGACTCGAGAGTTACTGTGAACTCTGTCTGCTCTTCAGCACCACCAGCTGCTGCGCCTGCTGCAGGACCTGCTGCAACTGCTACTGCTGCTGTTACGCCGAATTTTTCTTCCATTGCTTTTACGAGTTCTGAAACTTCAAGAACTGACATAGATGCGATTGCATCAAGAATCTGATCATTTGTGAGAGCTGCCATATTGTCTTCTCCACTATAAATTAGTTATATTTTCCACCTTCCGGATTTCCGGCTGGTGGCAGCAGATTTAACTCAACTGAGTCTTTCTGCATTTTACACCGACAGTCGACAGCTATGAAGCCTGACGGTGTTTTTTATTTGTTGTTTTAGAAAGTGTTATTAGTTTGCACCTTCTGCAGCTTTTTTGTCTGCATAAGCCTTCAATGTAGCGGCAAGCTTCTGAGCTGGTCCGTTCATTGCAGACATAAGCATAGCAATAAGCTGGTTTCTTCCAGGAACCTTTGAGTAAGCCTCAATCTTAGCCTGGTCATAGATTTCGTTAGCAATGCTAGCACCCTTTACTGAAAGTGCTGGAGCATCTTTAGCGAAGTCAAAGAGAACCTTTGCTACTTCGTTTGAATCTTCCTTAGCCATTGCAACAACAGTTGGTCCTTTGAGGTAGTCGGCAACGTTTTCAACCTTCATTTCCTCAAAAGCAATGCGTGCAAAGTTGTTTTTTACAACCTTAAGAATAGCATTCTTTTCACGAAGTTTATCACGAAGAGCAGTAATCTGCTCTACTGTAAGACCGCGATAGTCAGCGAAAATGAAGTCGCTGTAATCTGCAAATGTCTTTTTTGCTTCTTCAATAGCCTGAGCCTTAGCTGGCTGAATTTTCTTTGCTCTTACTGCCATTATTCGCCTTCCTTATAATCAACCCAAACACCTGGGCCCATAGATGAACTTACAGACACAGACTTAACAAAACCAGCAGCTGCACCAGCAGGCTTCTTCTTGCTTACTTCAGCAAGGAGAGTGTTTACGTTTGCAACAAGCTTATCTGTATCCATAGAACACTTACCAACAGCAATGTGTACGATACCAGTCTTATCAGCACGGAATTCTGTACGACCCTTCTTAAGCTCTGCAACAGCCTGAGCTACGTTAGGAGTTACAGTACCAGTCTTAGGGTTAGGCATCAAACCTTTGCGTCCAAGAACCATACCAAGACGACCTACATCTTTCATCATATCAGGTGTAGCAACAGCAACGTCGAAGTCTAACCAGCCGTCCTTAACCTTTTCGATATATTCTTCACCTGCGAAAGCAGCACCAGCATCAAGAGCTTCCTTTACCTTGTCTCCTTTACAGAAAACGAGAACTTTCTTTTCACCCTTGAACTGATTTGGGAATACCAATGTATCACGTACAGTAGCATTTTTCTCAAGACGAAGTACAACGTGAGCTTCTACAGTCTCATCGAAGTTAGCAAACTTCATATCCTGAACCATTTTACAAGCTGAAGCTACATCATATTTCTTTGAAAGATCATACTTTGCAGCAGCTGCGTTATATTTCTTTCCATGTTTCATATTACTGCTCCACCTCTACACCCATACTGCGTGCAGTACCGGCAATGATTTTCTTTGCTGCTTCGATATCGTTAGCATTGATATCTGGCATCTTTGTCTTTGCGATTTCTTCCAGGTCTTTCTTAGAAAGAGTTGCAACCTTATTACGAAGAGGATTTCCTGAACCCTTATCAAGTTTACAAGCCTTCTTAATAAGAACTGCTGCTGGAGGAGTTTTAAGAATGAATGTGTAAGATTTGTCCTGATAAACTGTAATTACTACAGGAATTACAAGACCCTTTTCCATTGACTTAGTTCGATCATTGAATTCCTGAACGAACTTTGGAGCTGAAACTCCGTGAGGTCCAAGAGCTGGTCCAATTGGAGGAGCTGGTGTTGCTGCTCCTGCAGGACACTGCAATTTAATCACGGCAGTTACTTTCTTTGTAGCCATTTTATTTCTCCCAATGTTGGTGTGAAAGCATCATATAGATGTCTTTCTAACGAAACGCCTATGTCCAACGGACCTGCGCCTCTCCCAAAAACAGGATTAAATGATTTGTACTTGGGATACAAACCCCTGAATTTGCTAAATATTAATAGTAAAGAACTTAGGCTTTTTCAGCCTGAAGGAAGCTTACTTCTACCGGAGTTGGGCGACCAAAAATCTGAACCTCAACACTAAGCTTCTCTTTTTCCATATTGATTTCTTTAACAGTACCAGTGAATGATGCAAAAGGACCGTCAGCAATTTTAACAACATCGCCAACATTGAATGACTGACGTACACGAACCTGTTTATCACCTTTGATTACACCAGACTTCTGAAGAAGATTCATAGCCTCATCTTTAGTGATTGGCATAGGACGATTAGAACGGCTCACATTACCAACAAAGCCGGTAACACCCTGAATCTTATACAACTTAGCACAAGTATCTTTCCAGCCAATTTCTGGAAGATCCATTTCAAGCATTATATAACCAGGGAGAAACTTATTTGAACGTGTGCGTTTTTTACCATCTTTAATTTCAACAACTTCTTCAACAGGAACCTTTACATCAATAACAACTTCCGGATCAATTCCTGTCTTATCTCCACTAGAAAATTTTTCAAGAAGAGACTTAATTGTACGTTCGATTTTTCCTTCGTAACCAGTGTAAGTATGAAGAATATACCAGCTCTTAGACATTTTTCCGTCCTATTTCATCAAAATACGGAACAACTCAGTAAAACCAAGATCAAGTAATCCAAGTATCAAAGCAACGAGGATTGTAGAAATAATAACAACTTTGATTGAAGAAATTACATCATCTTTTGTAGGCCACACTACTCTCTTCAATTCTGCTTTGCTTTCTTTAAAAAACTGAATTACTTTAGCCATAACACCTTTCCTTTATAAATCAGGGCAGGCAGGATTTGAACCCACGACAGGCGGTTTTGGAGACCGCTGCTCTACCAGCTGAACTACTGCCCTATATATCTAAACCGACCGAAACCGGATAAATATCAAAAATTATTTTGCTTTTGTTTCTTTATGAAGAATACTCTTCTTGCAGAACGGACAGTACTTATTCTTTTCGAGCTTTCCTGTGATGTTCTTGCGGTTCTTGTAAGTAGTATAATTCTTTCTCTTACATTCTGTGCACTGCAAAGCGATAATTTCAACAGCACCTTTCTTCTTGCTTCCCATATTTAACTCCTAAATATATTCGCCAAAAAAATAATTTTCAAAGCCCACGTGCAGAATCGGACTGCAGACCTCCACATTACCGATGTGGTGCTCTACCAACTGAGCTACGGGGGCATTTGCAGTATTCCACACTAACTCATAGAAAACATGCGTTCTACGAATATAAACTAAGAAATAATTTTAGTCAATAAAATTCTTTTAGAATTCAAGAAAAATCTACGAAATTTTAAGTATTAAGGAGGGGAAAGCCTTCCCCTGCGGCCGCACTTTGTTGCGTCCTACCCCTTCTCCTAGGGCTACCGCCCTAAAACCCGCTGCCAGCAAATCAAACCTATCACTTTAATAGAATAGAATTTATCTACCATTTATGTTATCATCACATATCATTTTAAGCAATGAGGTTTATATGAATATTGATATGCTGATAGACGGAATCCTGGATTCCTATGACAGATACGGACTCGTCAATAGAAATCACACTGAAGATTTTCCAAACAGACAAAATGTAGTTTCTATTCTTTCAGATTTACAGTCGGTCGTTTTTCCTGGTTTCAGAGCAGCAGAAGACATTGATTCTGTAAACATCAGATACGTAATCGGTCAAAAAGTTAACAATATAATTGCAAACCTCACCCGCGAAATTCAAAAAGCCCTGATTTATACAAGAGTTCAAACCTGCAATCATGAAGAAATCGGGAACATTTCGGAATCTCATTGCTTCAAACTTGCAGAAAAAACTGCAGTAGCTTTAATAGAAGAAATCCCGGAAATAAGACGCCAGATTCAGCTGGATGTTGTTGCCACATTTAACGGCGACCCAGCTGCAAGAAGTAACGAAGAGGTTGTTTTGTCTTATCCAGGGCTCGAAGCAATTCTCGTTTACCGCATTGCCCACTTCCTTTACAAAAGCGGAGTGCCTATCATTCCACGTATTATGAGTGAACACGTTCATGGAAAAACCGGAATTGATATTCATCCGGGTGCAACGATTGGCGAATCATTCTTTATTGACCATGGAACCGGTGTTGTTGTAGGTGAAACCTGTATAATAGGAAACAACGTAAAGATTTATCAGGGTGTTACACTCGGAGCTTTAAGCGTTAAGAAAAATCTTCAAAATAAAAAGCGTCATCCAACTATTGAAGATGATGTAACAATTTACGCAAACGCTACAATTTTAGGTGGAGAAACAATAATAGGCCGCGGCTCAATAATCGGTGGTAATACCTGGGTAACAGAAAGTGTTCCTGCCGGCTCGTTGATTACACAAGGCTAAAAAAAACAAGGTTCCCAGACAGTAACACTAAAAGGAAACCTTGCCGTCCAGCGTTGCTGGACATCGGAGAGAGTTTATCAGCTTATTTACAAGCTGACTTTAATATAATACCATCTTTTTTAGATGTCAATACTTTTATGAAAAATTCACATTTTTTTTATGATTTTTTTCATCAAAATAAAATATTTAAATAGCAACCGCAAAAAGAGGCATAATAATGGCAAAGAAAAATGGTTCAATTATTTACAAATGCAGTAACTGCGGATATACACAACCTCGCTGGCTGGGACGATGCCCGGAATGCGGTGAATGGAATTCTCTTGAAGAAATCATAATTGACAGAAACAACATTACTCCTGCTGGACGTGGAAAAGAAGCTGTAGAAAAACAAAAACCTGTAGTTCTATCTACAATTGAAGCTCAGAAGAACACAAGGCTTTCTACCGGAATAGACGAATTTGACCGTGTACTTGGGGGAGGAGCCACAAAAAGATCTGCAATTTTGCTTGGTGGTGAACCTGGAATTGGAAAATCAACTCTGCTTCTACAAACAGCAGCAAGTATAGCAATAAAAGATGCAAAAGTTCTTTACATAAGCGGAGAAGAATCGGCGGCACAAATTAAGGAACGCGCAGACCGGCTTGGTCTTATCTGTAACGGAATCAATATTTTATGTACTTCCAGACTGGAAGACTCTCTCGACGCTCTGGATTCTCTAAATCCTGCATTTGTAATAATCGATTCAATACAAACCATTTACAGTGCAGAAGCCGGAATCATACCCGGAACAGTAAATCAATTAAAATATTGTGCCAACGAATTTATTTCCTGGGTAAAAGAACGAGAATCTGTTTTGATTATGACTGCACATGTGACAAAAGAAGGAACAATTGCAGGGCCAAAATCTCTGGAACATATGGTAGATACTGTCATTTCTTTTGAGCGAAATGCAGATGATATAAGATTTTTGCATGCACAGAAAAACCGATTTGGCTCTGTTGATGAAATTGGAATTTTCAGCATGACAGAAAAAGGGCTTGAACCAGTAATAAATCCGACGTCACTTTTTTTGACAAAAAGAAAAGAAAATCAAACGGCAGGAGTAGCCTGCACACCTGTTTTTGAAGGAAGCCGTGTATTTTTAGTAGAAATACAAGCCCTGACAGTCCCTGCAAAAGCAAGCATTTCCAGAATTTACAGTGAAAGAATCGATTCTGGCCGGGTAGCCCGGGTGGCAGCTGTCATTGAAAAGCGCTGCGGACTATGTTTTTCGGACCAGGATATTTATGTAAATGTAGCAGGTGGTATAAAACTAAGTGAAAGCTCAATAGATGCTGCTCTCGCAGCTGCTCTTTATTCTGCAAGAACTGACATTGCTGTAAAAAATGGAACCGCAGTATTTGGAGAACTGAGCCTTGCCGGAGAAATCCGTCCTGTAACTAAAACAAAACAACGTATAAAAGCTGCCGAGGGGCTTGGATTTACAAGTATTCTGTCACCTGCCAGCGACGATAAAGCAGGAATTCAGGACATAAAAACACTCATAAAAACAATTTTCCGGTAAATTTGAGTATATTTAGGTGTTACTGTGTCATTTTATTCTGATTAAGTGGGTAATTTTGATACAGTAATATTCATTTTCGTTCGTGATTATCTTATACTTCTCATTCCTAATTACTAAGAAAATCTTTATTTTTTATAAAAATATCACTTGGCACAATAATTGCTATATATAAAGTGTAAGCTGTTAGCTTATAAAAAAAATTAATCAAATAAAAAGAGGTATAGATATGAACGAACTTTCATTTATTAATTCACTTTTTAATGACATGATGGGTAACACACCTTGTGTTACATATTCTGCAGGCGCTCCTCGTGTTGATGTAAAAGAAGAAGACAACGCTTACACTTTGGAAATGGAATTGCCTGGCCGTACAGAGAAAGACGTAAATATCGAGCTAGACCACGACAATTTGACCATTGCCTCTAAAACAGAAGAGACAAAGGAAACCAAAGAAGATAAAAAAGACAAGAAGGCTAAGTACATCCTTAAGGAGCGCAGATGCTCAAGCTTTGAACGACGCTTTGCTTTACCAGCTGATGTTGATGCGGAGTCAATTAAGGCTAACTTTAAGAATGGCATTTTGACAATCAATATGCAGAAGAAAGCGATAGCCGCTCCAAAGCAGATTGCAATTGAAGCTTGTTAAATCTAAAAACGTGGCTCGCTAGTCTCGCCACGAGCCACGTTTTTGATGAACCTAAAAAAGTGCACTGTCGTGCACTTTTTTTTAACGGTTCTTCTATTTTAGGCATGTTTCACGCACCCTTTTTCTATTCCGCAAATGGATTTCAAAAATCACAGTAGTATCAATTGCAATATGTTTTAGATATCCTTTAAGATTTTGCCAAAGTGGATTAAGTAGTCTATGAAGGAAGCGTAGCTTAGGATTACGCAGATTGTGAAAAGGACGAAGGCACCGGCCTGCAAAGCTCCGAAGAATTCTGGCACCAGATCCATACGAACAAGGAGTTCTAGGAAAATACCGTAGAACTCAGCTACTATATACATTACTGTTTTGAACTTTCCACCTTTTCTTGCTGCAATTGCAGTTCCCTGTTTTGCAGCAACCATGCGTAAAAAGTTCTGTGAGAACTCACGAAGCATAATCAAAACAAAGAAATATACAGGCATATAAGATAAACCTGATTTAATAGAATGCATAAGGCATACAAAACCAGTTAGATGCAAAACTACATCTGCAAATGGATCAAAGAGCTTTCCAAAATCACTGACTTCGTTATGCTTACGTGCATAATGGCCATCTAAATAATCTGTAAATTCTGCAAAAATAAGACATGGAACCGCAACCAGCAAAGAAACCTTTGTCCCGCAACCTGTCCAGATAGGAAGAAAATATAAAATAAAGAAAATAGGTGCAAAAAGAATGCGAGTAAAAGTAAACTTGTTTGATAGTTTCATAAAGAATATTATCTACTTAATAGAAAGGAAAGTCAAGGTTTGAGGAGCAAACATAATTTATGATTTCAAGTACGTATTTTCGTATGAACATGCCCGTAGTAAAAAATGCCTGACGACAACATCATCCCCGTTGGCGACAGGCATTTTTCACGTAAGGGCTGTTCATACAGGAACACGGCTACTGAAAAGTCTTGAAATCATGAATTATGCTTACTGCCGACTTGGCATCGTAACCTGGCATTTCTTCGCGAATAATCTGCAAAGCCTGTTCTACAACTACAGGAGAATCAGAAACGCCATGAAGAACAATGACGTTCCCCTGAATTGAAGCATGCATAAATTCAATGTTTAGTTTACGTTCCATAGAAAGCTTGTTTACAACCGTCTGAGCCTTAAGGAGATCTTCAATAATTTTATTACCTTCTTTTTCCTCTTTTTCGGTTACCTTCTGCTTTACAAGATTTGCAATTGCAGAAGCTGCATCCTCGAGATTCAAAAGGCCAGTATTCAAAACTGCGTGATAATTAACCGGATCATTAATATCAGCATTGTAAAAACTTGAATGATATCCGGCACGATTGGCATCACTTTCCTGAATACGCTGAAGAGCCTGTTTTTCATCCCAATTGAATTCTTTTCTAAGACGTTCAATTCGAGTCTGCTCATCTGCAACAAGACGTATCGAAATATTATTAGGAACATTTTGAAGAACTGCAAAAGCTCCGCGACCAATAATAACTACATTCTTTTTTTCAGCAGCCTCAAGAATTGCATATTGTGCATAATTCAGATATTCATCGCGGTCTTTTGTAAGTGATGCAAAAAATCCAGGCTTTCGCTCATCGAATTTCGGCATTTTATTCTCTGGAAATCCAAGTTCCACAATACGCTTTTCGATTTCTTTTCTCGTGATGAACTTATAACCGAGCCTTTTTGCAAGCTCACCGGCTACTTCATCACCCAATGCTGCCACCTGTCTTGAAATTGTAATTACTGCCATAAGTCCACCTCACTATTGTATGATATAAATTGATTCGGGCTATGCCCTCGAAATAACTTTTTTTTTATTCTATAATATGATAAATCTAGAATTGAAATCTGTCAAAAAATTCACGGGGCTTTTTAATGAAAAATTATTTTACAGCTGAAGATGACAAACTAAAATGGAATGAAGGCGAACCTGTATCACTTCTGGACACTGTGGTATGCTCTGTTACCAAACGTCATAATGTTTCTTTTGGTGGAATAGAAGGTGATTATATCATTATGAATGCTCCGGACTGGGTAATAGTAATTCCAGAAAAAGAAGATAACTTTTTGATGGTAAAACAATGGCGTCATGGAGAAGCTGCTTTAAGCGTTGAATTTCCAGGAGGAGTAATTGACGCCGGAGAAACTCCAGAACATGCTGCCCTGCGTGAATTAGAAGAAGAAACCGGTTATAAGGCCGGAAAATTGATAGAACTCGGTTCTGTAAACCCTAATCCGGCCCTTTTTAGTAATCATGTTCATTTTTATCTGGCAAAAGATTTAATGGCAACCGGAAAACAGACTTTAGATGACGATGAATTTATAAATTGTATGGAACTTTCAAAAAAAGAAGTGCTTGAAGGCATGGGTACAGAACAGTTCCCACATGCAATTATGGGAATGGCACTCAGCCTGTATATAAAGCATAATGGGGGCAGAATATAAAAAAAAAACGGTCACCTGTAATGGCAACCGTTTTGTCGCTCGATAAATCTCGCTCTAAGGCGTTCTTTCGATGAACCTAAACCTATCCTTTCGGCTCGGTTTTTAAGGGTTCTTCTATTGTAGCCTACTCGCCGTAAGTACTGTATGATTTCTTTGGATCATAAGTTCCTTTACGGTATTCACCAGTAAGACTTGGAATCTTCATCTTCATACCAGGATGGATAAGATTTGGATCCTCAGGTTTTGGCATATTCTGCTTGTTAGCCTGATAAAGATTTTCCCAAAGAAGAGGGTTATTATAAACATAAGGACGACCGGAAATATTCCAGTAACAGTCTTTTGTTTCAGCCCAAGGTTTTACAATATAGAATTCAGGAAGAGGAGTAACCTCACTTATACCATCAAGAGCAGCAAGCGAAGCCTTTGCATAAGCATTTGCCTGCTCATAATCTTCGCCGTCAAAAGAAGTTTCTGCCTTCTCAAGATTATCCTTTGCAGAAGTATAAGCCATTGGGAATGTATTTGGTGCATCAATTTTTTCTGCATAAGCAATCTGATTTTTTGCGAGCTTAATATTGTTTTCAGCTTCGCCACGAGCCATCATCATCTTGATATAAGCTTCTGAAAGTGCAGCATTCTCTTCTGCCTTCTTTGAATACTCAACTGCATCATCATACTGACCAGCATCGAGTGCAATTTCTGCCTTCTTTGTATACTCATCTGCGAGTTTCTGGAAGGTATTGTTCTTATAGCTTACTGCAAATACAGAAGCGGCAAGTAAAGCAACTGCTAAAATCGAAATAATTTTTTTCATAATTACTCAGCCTCCGATTCATCAATTTCTTCATCAAGCTCTTCAGCGATATCAGCTTCAGCTTCTTCAGGATCTTCGTAATTATCAGCTTCAAGGAGAACTGCATCTTCATCTTCGATACCTTCAACCTTTTCTGTAATAGGAGCCTTAATATCAGCTTCTTCTGCAAACTTCTCGCTTTCTGCTACACGCTTTTTAGCTTCATCAATTGCAGCCTGTGCCGCAGCACGCTTAGCAAAAACATCTTCATAAAGGTAGGTGAACTTTGTATTTGCATCCTTATATTTTTCTAAAGCCTTTTTTGCATTCTGCATTGCATAAAGTGAATCTCCAGACTGGATAAGATCTGCAGCCTCTTTATATTCAGCCTTGCGGGCAACACCAGCTTTTACACTGTCTGCATTCTTCTTTGCTTCAATTGCACCTTCACGCTCTTCTTTAGCAATCTTTTTGTATGCTACATTAATTACAGTGTTGAATTCTTTAAGAGCAGTTTCTGCATTTGCAAAAACAGACTTATCAAAATCATCTGTTCCCTTATCAAAAGCAGCATCTACTTTTGCAAGATTATCTACACCTCTATTGTAGTTATTCTGAGCATAAGATGCATAACCATTATCATCGATTTCTTTTTTTGCCTCTACAGCAGCACTGTAATTTGCAAGAAGATTGTATCTGTCGATAATCGACTGTGCATCAGCTTCAGGATTATCGCTATCTTTTAAACCAGCAAGTAATGAATCGACCTTATTCATCTGGTCTGGGCAATTCTTGTCTGCACCAGCTTCAAGTGCAGCCTTTCTTGCATCATTAATTTTTTCCATTAACATTGCGAGTCTTTCTTCTTCAGAAGGGCCTTCATCGTCAATATTTTCTGATAAATCTTCAACCGATTCTGTTACTTCGGGAGCCTCAGGGGCCTCTTCTTCTGCAGCAGGTTTTGAACCACAAGAAATAAAGAACAGAAGTGTGAAAATAGAAAGAAGGATTACACTAACTTTCTTCATATTTACCTCACATTTAAAATATTTTGTATATTTTACTATATAATCGGCAATCTTACAACGATAATTTAATTATAGCGTATATAAGGTTGACTTCGTAGTAAAAAAACTTGCCAACGGGAGCGGCTCACAAGTCTCGCCGCTTGAGCCATTTTTTTGACAATCCTAAACCAGCCCGCTGCCGCAGCCTGGTTTTTAACGGATTTTCGATTATAGGCTTGTTGTCGCTAGTCATTTTTTACTCCGAGCTTGCCCTAAAATCGATGTTTATTAAATTATCGTTGTAAGTTACCTTGCGAAAGCGGGAGGAGGCTGAAATGGCAGATGATTTTTCTTTTAAGATTGAAAAAACTCTTGGAACTGTTGCTGAAGGAAAAGGCGGCTGGAATCTGGAATTAAATCTTGTTTCCTGGGGTGGAAGACCTGCTAAGTATGATTTACGCAGCTGGTCTCCGGATCACCAGAAAATGGGAAAAGGTTCTACCTTTACATCAGATGAACTGAAGGCTTTGAAAGAACTTCTCAGCACTCTTGAGATAGAGTAGAAAGCTGAGCTCCATTTTTTACAACGATTTCATAAATCATTTTTTGAAGAAGCACATCCTCCATCTGGGATCCACCCGAACGGATTTCCATATCTGTTGATGCAAGAACCGCAAGAATAGCGGCTGTCTGTCCCATTGTCCAAACTTTTGCTGCACTACGATACTGTTTCTGGAGCATCTGCTGCGGAATAGCCTGCTCTCCTCTTTTATGCCAGTCCTGTAATTTTCTAAAACAAGAAGCAAGCCCCACAATAATCATTACGGAAGAGTTTTCTTTTGAAAGTCTGATTTTTTGTAAAATCTGAAGCCCCTTTTCAAGACGAACAGGAGCCAGATCATTACTGTTTGCAAGCTCGCGGAATAAGCTGAAGGCATTTTCTTCGCGGTTATGTGTGAGAACTGATTCTACATCAGCTTCTGTAATTTCATGATCTTTTGGAAAAAGAACAAAAAAACGAGAACACTCAGCAGCAAGTGACTGTGTGTTATTTTCAATTAATTCAAGTACAAGTTTTGCTGCACTCTGTTGAATTCTGTATCCGTTTTTACTGAAATAGCTTGTAACCCATGGAAGTTTTTCATTCTCAAACATTTCCCAGAACTTTTTGCGGTTACTGTTTGGAACAAGCTTTTCAAGTTTTGAATCTACACTAATTTCATCTGAAATAAGAATAAGAACTGCAGAAGGCTCCGGATTTTCCAGCCAGTCTGCAATCATCTGTACATCATCCTTTTTCTTTATAAGTTCAGCATTACGGCAAACAACACAGACACCATCAGAAAACAAAGTACCACTCTGCAAGATTGTCATTACTTCATTAAGTGGGGTTTCGAGAAGATAAAATGAATGTTCATCTATTACACCGAACTGTTTTTTATGAGCAGCCTTTATTGCTTCTACAGCATCATTTCTTTTTCCGAATTCTGGACCTGTGTAAAGATATATAGGATTTGCTTTTGCCATTTTTAGTAAGTTCTTACGATGTTTGAAAGTATTCCAACGATGCGGACATCTGTACAATAAATTGCCTGAAAATCAGGATTTTCTGGTTGAAGGCGGATTCTTGAAGATTCCTTGTAATATCTTTTCAGCGTAATTGCATCATCAATTACAGCTACAATAATCTGTCCGTCCTGTGCAGTAGATGACTGTTCCACAACTGCAAGGTCACCGTCGAGTATTCCGGCATTAATCATACTCTGCCCACGCACACGGAGTGCAAAATAACTCTTTCCCGGACGAACAAAAGGCTCTGTAAGATTTACATATCCATCAAGATTTTCTTCGCTCAAAAGAGGTTTACCGGCAGCAACTGTTCCTAAAAGAGGAACTTTACTGATATATGTCTGTGGTTCTTTATCGCGGCAATCTGAGAGAACTCGGATTGAACGTGCTTTTTTCTGACTCTGTGAAAGGAAGCCTTTTTTCTGTAAAGCAAGAATATGATCCTGTACAGCACGGAGAGAAATACCAAAATGTTCACTAATATCGCGGACTGTTGGCGGATATGAATTTTCTTCTGAATAAGAAGATATATAATTCAGCACCTCTTTCTGTCGGTCTGTGATCCCTCTCATTTCAACCTCCTACTCTTCTTCGAATTTGCTGTTGAAAAGCTCCTCTATTACTGAAGCTGCCTCTGATTCATCAGGCCCTACAACCTGCATTGTAAGCTGAGTATTATATCCAGCTCCCATTGCAATTACACCCATGATGGATTTTGCATTTACTGTTGCTCCATCACGTGTAAGAGTAATTTCGCTTTCAAACTTGTTTGATGTCTGAGCGATAATAGCCGCAGGTCTTGCGTGAATTCCTGCCCTGTTCTGAACTGTTAAAATCTTCTCAATCATATTAATTTCCTTGGCAGCCTCTCTGCCCCGTTTTATATTTTAGTAAGAATCGTCGTTGCCGTTATATACGAACTGCGCTTCTCCTGTTTCAATCCATTTAAAAACATTCTGGTTGAAGTCTTTTGCAGAATTATATCCCATATTTTTAAGACGCTCATTCATCGCAGCTGCTTCAATAATAATAGGAAGGTTTCGACCCGGGCGAACCGGAATTTCAATTACAGGAACTTTTACTCCCAGCAGTTCCTTATATTTTTGTTCTGTTCCAAGACGGTCATAAGCCTTTGAGGAATTCCAGTCTTCAAGCTGAACAATAAGCTGAACTTCTTTCTGGTCGCGAATGGCACCAACACCATAAAGCTGGGAAATATTTATAATTCCCAGACCACGAATTTCCATATGGTGGCTTATAACAGTATTAGAACCGCGCCCAAGAATAATATTTCCATTTACACAGCGAATTTCAATAATATCATCAGCTACAAGCCGGTGTCCGCGTTCTACAAGTTCAAGTGCAGTTTCACTTTTACCTACTCCTGAATGACCTGCCAGCAGAATTCCAATACCATAAACTTCTACAAGCACACCATGAAGTGTCTGATGAGGCGCAAACTGATTTGCAAATACACGGATAATACGGTTTGAAAACTCTATAGAGGTAAGACTTGTCTGAAGAAGAGGACAATAACTCTCTTCTGCAATGCTTCTAAAATCTTCTGTAGGCTCAAGATTATAAGTAAAAATACAGCATGGCATTTGAGAACGGAAAAAATTTCGGATTGAATCAGTATTTTTTTCTTTGTGAAGTTTCTGCAGATAGGCTACTTCGCCGCGACCAAAAACCTGAACACGGTTACTGGCAAAAGATTCATAAAAACCTGAAAGTGCAAGCCCAGGACGGTTAAGTTCAGGAACCGTAATAGCGCGGGGTAATCCGCGGCGCCCTGCGATACACTTTAAATCAAGAGCATCATGTCCGGAAAGTTCGAGGTCTAGCAAATCAAGTACTGTAAATTTCTTATCTGCCATACGCGTTTACTATACACAGTTTAAGATATCTTATCAATAGAGAAAGTTTTTTTTAATCAAAATTTGTTTTTTCGTAAAACCCGTGTTACTATAATATACAGAAAGGCCCGCGTATACGGGATTACATCACTTACAGCCGGAGTAAAGCAAATTTACTCCAAAGGAGACAACTATGACACCATCTATTAACGCAGTAGGATTTACACTTGAGCAGAAGCAGTCTGATATGATTGAGTCAAAACTTAAGAGAATTGCTTATGCCGATGAACTGATTGTCGATTTACTTATGAAAATCAAGCATGACAAGGCTTATGTATTTGATACAACAGTAAACTTTAAGTGGGGAACACAGGCTCACGTTACTGGAGAAGATTTTGATTTTGGAGCAGCCTTGAACAAGATGATGGATGTACTTGATAACAAAATCAAGAAGGAAAAAGATAAGGTTCAGCAGAAGTAAATTACTACGCTAATCAATATGAACGGTCTGTGCAAAAAGTGCAGGCCGTTTTTTTTATCGTTTATATGAATTTTTGAATCCAAGCTGTGCACGATATTTTGCGACGGTACGACGGGCAATCCTGGCACCCTTCTGATTCAACAATTCGCAAAGCTTTTGATCTGAAAGATTTTCGTTACCATGTTCAGAAAGCACATCCTTAATTTTTTGTTTAATTCTTTCGGAGGAAATTGTTTTACTACCGTCTCGATTCGAAACTCCTGAAGTAAAGAAATACCAGGCTGGAAAAAGTCCCCATTCCGTTTGAATATATTTACTGCCATTTTTTGCTGACGTTCGCGAAACTGTTGATTCATGGATTCCCAATTCCTGAGCAATCTGACGGCGGGTAAGAACCTTGAGGTGACCTGGGCCCTTCAGAAAAAAGTTTTTCTGGGCATGTACAATGGCGCAACCCTGCATAACAATCGTTGATTCGCGAAATTGAAGTGAATTTATTAAAGCCTGAGCCTTAGCGATATTTTCCTTATCCATTTTGAATTCTGGAGAAATGCGAATCTCGGGTAAAGATCCTGAAGCATATTTTATCTGAAAATGATAATCTGAATTTAGAGAGACAAGGCCGCGCGAATAATCATCATCTGCAGGGCCATTTTCTTTTGTTACAATCAAAACCACATCAGGGCGGCCAGTATCTGCTCCTGCTTCCGTATTATACCCCTGAGCCGGATGCGGATTAAGTGAGAGAATAAATTTAAGAGCCGAGGCTGCAGCAGCTTCGTCAAGCGAAAGGTTATCAATAACAGAAGTATCTGCAAAGGCTTTTTTATGAAGCGAGTTCTTAAAATCAATAAGTTTGCGACTGATTTTCTGGGCATCAGGCGGGTTCATAAAATCAAGATGTCCATCCAGAATAAAAAGCGCAAGCGGATCAGGATTTTCTGAAAGCTGAGCCTGTATCAAAAGGCTTTCTTCTGGAGTCCGGCAGCAGGTTCCTATTGGATCGAGAGACTGAACCATTTTAAGACAGCGTTCAAGAAGGTCTTTTTTCGCAGCAGGATTTTTATGTGGCAGAAAAGTTTCTGGAGAAAGCATGGAGCCGTAAAAGCCATTTCTGTCGAGATTATAAATCAGCTTAGTACATAACTCATGCTCGGCCTCTGAGATTTTCATAGCATTCAATTGATGAAGAAGATGTGCCTGAAGCGTCTCATCATAGTCCTGTTGATTTTCCAGAATCTGCTGAAATTGATCTGAGCTTGCTGAATTACCGAAGGATGTAGAATAATTTTCCCAACCAGTAAAGTTTTCCCTGCGTGATGGCTCACTTACAATTTCAAGTGCAGGATTTTCGCTGACTGCTTTGTATATTTCATCGCGCAGTGTCTCATTCCCCATCGCAAGATAATTTAGGGAGGTTATCTGAACTTGAGAAAGCTTTTGTATCTGTTTTTGAACAAGCTTCTGTTCCAGTCTCAATGAAGCGTCCATCTTTATAATCCTATTTGATTATAGCATAAAACCCAGTCAAACTGTATACTTGCATTTATGAAAAAGATTGAAGATTTTGGAATCCGCGTGCCGGAAATCCTTTTGCCAAAAAATATTGATGTAAAAAGCTGGTCTGTAATTGCATGCGATCAGTATACCCAGGATTTAGACTACTGGAAAAAAGCCGAGGCCGCAGCAGCTGGAAAGCCTTCGACACTTAATCTGATTTTGCCGGAGGTTTATTTGAATTCTCCTGATAAGCCGGCTAGAATCGAAAAAATCAGAAAGACAATGAAATCCTACATCGCAGAAGGCGCCGGCTCACAAAACAGCGTGTTTGATACAGAACGCAATTGTATGGTTTATATAGAAAGAAAGACTGCCTTTGGCCGTATGCGCCGGGGTCTTGTTACTCAGATTGATTTGGAAACTTATGAGTGGAAGCCTTTCAGCAAGGCAAATATCCGCGCAACAGAAGCAACAATCGTTGAGCGCATTCCTCCACGTATGGAGATTCGCCGCGGAGCTGCTCTTGAATTGCCACATATTATGCTGTTAGTTGATGACAAGGATGATTTGCTGGTGGGCGGTGCGGGCACTGCTGTTCGTGGCAAGACACCTTTGTACAGCGGCGAGCTTATGTGTAATGGCGGTGAGATTACCGGCTGGGCAGTTGAGTCTGTTAGTGAAATTGCCGGAGTAACTGAAGTTGTAGCTAAGATTGCGGAAGCAAAGCGTGCTGCTGACGGTTCAACATTCCTGTTTGCTGTAGGTGACGGTAACCACTCTCTGGCTACTGCAAAAGCTGTCTGGGATGAGTATAAAGAAAAGCTGATTGCGGAAGGTGCCGATGACGCGACTTTGCGCGATTGCCCGGTTCGCTATGCTCTTGTTGAAATTGTAAATATTTATGATAAAGGCTTAACATTTGAGCCAATTCACAGAGTTATTTTTGACTGTGATGTCGAAGGTCTTATAAAGACTCTGGCTGAAAAGCTAGGCGGTTCGGTGAGTGAAGTTAGTGGTGCTGGAGAACTTGAAGTTGCAGTAAAGGCTTCTCATTCTGATTTTGGATTTGCTTACAAAGCTGGTGGAGCTCAGAAATACGTTCTTTTGAAAACTGGAATTACAGAACTCGCCGTTGCAAGACTGCAACCGGAAATTGATGAGTTCCTAAAATCTGCCACTGCTGCCACAAGCGCCTCTGCAAGAAAAGCTGAAATCGATTACATCCACGGAAGTGATGAAGTTCTTAAACTTGGCGAACGTGAAAATGCAGTGGGAATTTTACTGCCACCAATCGCAAAGGACAGCTTCTTTGAAACTATCAGTGGCCGGGGCCCTTTACCTAGAAAGAGTTTTTCAATGGGTGAAGCTGATGAAAAGAGGTTCTACCTGGAGTGCCGCAGACTGTTCAAATAGTTCTGAAACTTTCTGACATCTTTTTTTACACAATTCGAAAATGCCGTTTTCGTCCTTTTGAACCAGGATGGAGCGGCGTTTTCCTTTATCCTGAGCATTGAGGGCGCAGACTGCTTCGAAGGTGGTGCCACTGCCGGCGAAGAAGTCTAGAATAAGGGCGTCTTTCGGCTGGCGGGTAATTTCTATTAAATGTTTGATAAGACTGACAGGCTTGGGATTGTCAAAAGCGCCAGACTGGCCAAGAAGTTCATCTAAATGGTGCTGGGCAGCACGGGTTGTTTCTTTTGGTTCTATTATATTGCGAGGGATAACCTCAGATTCTTCTTCGTTGAAAATCTTTACACGGGGAACCTTGTCGTAAGCGGGTGGCTGTCCCCAGAATATGCGGTTATCTGCAATCAGCTCTTTCATGTGAGCTTCGTCTGTCTGCCACTGGCGGGTCCAGACTTTACCGCTTGGAGAAACTATCGAATAGTAGTTTTTGTGATTCGGATTTGAACGCTTTTCTGTAAAAGAAATGCTGCCGGAAAACCAGTTTCCACGAGGGTCGCTGTCGGCGTTTGTTGTAGCCCAGTCTGTCTGCTGGATTTCGCGGAAGGCAGGAAGCTGCTTTTTATCGCGGGCATAACAGAGAGTATGCTGCTGTAATGTACGTGACCAGGTATCTTTTTTCCCCTTACCATGCAGCCACATAAAATCATTTACAAAATTTTCTTCACCAAAAATCTGATCACAAAGAAGCTTTAATGTATAGAGCTCGCTCTGATCAATTGCAATGAAAATACAGCCGCTAGATTTGAGAAGAGGGCGGGCCGTAAGAAGCCGGCGCTGCATAAAGCTGAGCCACTGGCTGTGTCGGTCTGCCTCGCCACTTCCGTCCCGAACTTTAAAATTGTCGTTATAGGTAAAATCATTACCTGTATTGTATGGCGGATCTATGTAGATTAAATCAACTGCCCCGGAAAAATCTTTCTGAAGTTTTTTTAAAACCGGATAGTTATCGCCTTTAATAAGAAGGTGATTGAAGTCTGTTGGAAGCGGCGGTTCAAATGTAGCGCCACTCAAAAAATCAGGCGAGTCAGCAGCTTCAGGATAGTCTGTCCAGGTAAATTGCAGGGGCATAAAATTATTATAAAATTTCTTTGATTATTGAGCAAGAATACTAAACTTCTGAAAAAAAGACCGTATATTATTAAAGCACTAAGGAGAAGTAAATGGTAAACGCAGAAACAAACAAAAAATCAATTTTACAGACTATTATTGACCTTTCAGGAAAGCTCGAAGGCTGTAAGCTTGAAGAGAATGTTCTTAAAACAGAAAGAGGAAATCTTGAACGCCTTGCAAAATATCTTAATATTGATGAAACTTCTGCTGTATTTTTTACTGTAATTTTTTATCTTCAGATGCAGGAGTCTGCAGCCTCGTCTCTTGCAGAAATTGCAGATTTTCTTGAGATTCCCCATATTACTATTTTACTTTATTCACAGAATTTTAATTTACTTCAAAAGAAGTTTTTGATAGGACAGAAAAAAGCAGAATCCAGACTGGCTCGCAGAAGCGAAAGAAATGGCGGCTATGAAATTCCTGATTCTGTTGTAGAAAGTATCGTCGAAGGAACACCCATTATTCAGGTTGAAGAAACTCTCGAAACAACCGACAAGATTTTTATGAATTTCTTTACGCTATTTAAAAACTGTTTCAGGAATTCTAATGTTGATGAAGATTTTTACAGAACAGTTGCAACTTATGAACGGAAGTACGAGCAGGACGAAATCATGCAAAATATAAAAAGGGAGTTTCCTGAAGATCTGGAATCTCGAATTATTTTGTATTTACTCAGTTCATTTTGTATTTCTGGAAAAACTCTTGTAGATGATGATTCTGATTTTCTTACTGATGTTCTTGGAATGTTTATAAAATATTCACGCTGCCATCGCTTAAGCCAAAAGGATGATATTCTTTTTGAAAGAAATCTTATTATAGATAGCTTTGAGCAAATCGCCGGTGATTTCAGACGTGGTTCACGATATGCTACAATTTTAAAATTGAGTTCCGAGGGGCTTAAAACACTTTTTGGCTGTCAGGCAGAAAAATATGCAGAAGCTGAATATCAAAAATCTGACCTGGAAATTACAATTGATGCGCTTCACGAATTTGCAATTACTTATGAAAAGCGTATGTCACCTCTGCTGAAAAAACGAGAACTGGCCTCCCTGGAAAAGAAATTTGCAGAGTTGCCTTTCTTCAAAAAAATCATAAAAACAAAGCTTGACCCAATGGAAAGATATTTTCTTTATGATTGTTCCAAGGATTTTCTTGATGGTAATGAATCCTGTCTTTGCTCTACTCTAAGTGATTTATATGCAAAGACAAATGCGTATTTTATAAATCTTCGAAAAATGCTTGATGAAAAAGATCCTTTAAGCACAAACGGTTTTATTGAAATTGAAAAAAATGATGTCGTCGAAAAAACAACTGTAACTTTAAGCGACCGTACCATTGAATTGATTTATGGCAAGAATGCAGACCTCTATAAAAAGAAGCCGGTTTGCAACAGGAATATTCTTGAGCCTGAAAAGCTCAAGGAAAAGCAGCTTTTTTATTCTGAGACAGTTCAGAAGCAGATTGACATGCTGGAGGAAAGTCTTTCTCAAAAAAATCTTGTTGCCATGCAGAAACGACTCGAGTCGAAAGGACTTCCAAAAGGCGTTGCAGTTCTTCTTTATGGCGCGCCTGGAACCGGAAAGACTGAAACTGTTTATCAGCTTGCAAAAAAGACAAACAGAAAAATTCTTCATGTTGATATTTCTGAATCAAAATCCATGTGGTTTGGTGAAAGTGAAAAAATTGTAAAAAAGATTTTTACAAATTACAGGAAGCTCTGTCAGACAGCAGAACGACGTCACGAGAACACACCTATTCTTTTGTTTAACGAGGCCGATGCTCTTATTTCTAAACGAAAGGATGTTACAAGCGGAAACTGTGCGCAGACAGAAAATGCTATTCAGAACATCCTTCTGGAAGAAATGGAAAAACTGGACGGAATTATTTTTGCAACAACAAACCTCTGCAACAATATGGACAAAGCCTTTGAACGACGCTTTCTTTTTAAGGTTGAATACGAAAAGCCAAGCCTTGAGGCTCGCAAAAAAATCTGGGGAAGCAAACTGCCGGAGCTTGGCGAATCTGATTTGGAAAGGCTCGCTGATCGTTTTGATTTTTCTGGTGGCGAAATTGACAATATTGTGCGAAAATGTGAAATGACAGAAATCATAAAAGGAGCTCTTCCTTCTTATGACGAAATCGCTGAACTCTGCGAGAATGAACGTCTTGAAAAAGAAGAAAAAGAATGTCGCGTAGGCTTTTGTCTTGATTAAGATTGATTATATTTGATTAAGGTTTTTCATGAATCGTTTCTGGGGATATGACATTATAAAAAACTCTTTTGTGCCGCGCCAGGATGAATCGCTTTCAGTTTTCCCTACCATTATAAACATAAAGCAGAAAACGGTTTTCTGCCGCCAGCACAAGCGGTGGGAAAACATTGCCGCCTTCCAGCAGAATGTGCTGAAGACCGCCTGCGGAAAACTTTACACCGGCCCTTTTACACAGGATGAAACTATTTTTAATTATAATTATGTCGTAAGCAAAAAAGAGAGCAACTGGTATATCAAGGTTAATTCACAGACGGTCTCAACAAAAAACAGACGCCTGCTGGAAAACACTTACGAAGTAAACACTAAAAGAAAGCGTCTTTTCAAAAACGGAACACCGATTTTTGAGCGTAAAGATCTGACCGGAGTTCTCTGCAAGGAAATCACTTCTGAAATCTTACGCGACATGGGAGCGGCCTACAAGGAAGAGTTTGACATCTGCCCTACGGTTGCCTCAAAGCTCGGGGGCTTAAGTGTTATTCTGGGCTATATGCTCAGCCCCTTCAACATCAACTTTTACCGCATTGCCCAACACTGGGGCTTGAATCCTTACGACCCGGATTTTGCGGCTCTTTCTTCGGGCATCACTCCGACAGCAGAAAACGAAATGTTTGACAGCATGGACATTAAACCGACAAAAACTCTACGCAAGCTTTATCAAAAATTTCCTCAGAGCGTAATCTGCTATGCGGCCGCTCAGGATATGGGCTTTACCGATGTAAATCTTCTTCAAAAATCCCCTGCTCCATCTTTTTACGCTTTTCTAAAATACTTTATGATTTCTTTTGCGGGCGGCCAGATTACTTACATTATCCGGGAACCGCTCAAGCAATTTGTACGCGACATGCTTGCCCTTTCAAATCAAAAAACCGTGTGGAATTCTATCGAGCGCACCGTGGGCTTTTTTGCAAATCACACAGTCTCACCAATAATCATTACTGATGCAATCAATATGTATTATGTTTGCTCCCGTCATCTTACAAATCAGGAAAAAAAGGAAGTAATGCGTGAGGGCTTTAATCAGTACACCCATGACTTTTTTCTCCGACGACAGGAGCAGCTGAATCTTGAAGGATTAATATCAAGCCACAAGGTTGAGGCTAATGTTCCTTTTACCATCGAGCCTGAATTTATGGCTCTGGAGTATAAGGCCGGTCGTCAGTTCCGGGAAAATCCGGTTACCAAAGAGCTGGAAGAAGTGCCCGATAAAGAACGCTTCTGTTTTTATGTAGCAAAGGATAGTTATACCCTCAAACAAATCGGAAGCGCAATGAGCAACTGCGTTGGCTGGAGTTACAAGAATGCGGTGCTGGAAAGGCGGGCAACAATTGTCTATGCAATGTTCCAGAACAAATACCGCATATGCATAGAGGTAACTCCGGACTTTTCAATAAGGCAGGCACTGGGCCCTCATAACACTCAGCTTTGTGATGACGCTCTTCAAGCTTTTTTCGAATGGTGCGACAAAAAAGATATCAAAAGACCCCACGCCTTCGGACAAATTCATGTTGCTCCGCGCGGGTAAAAGTTATACAAAATCATGCAGTTTATCTCGCAGCCCTTGTTCTACCACTCTTATTTTGTCTAGGTATTTTTTTTGCAAAAATTTCAAAGTTTTTGCATTTTTTTGGAATTTAGGAAGGCCTGCCTGCCTATATTGTTAACACCATAAATCAATAACACAAACAATTTGATCTCTCTTTTAATTTTTTTGACATTTTAATATGCCAGGAGTTTTCTATGTCTATGTCCATCTTTCCACACTTCAACACTCTTTCTCGTGATGAGGAATACCAGCTAGCTCTTCAGGCTAAGAAGGGTGATAAAAAAGCCCGCAATACCCTTATTCTTTCCAACATTCCTTTCGCGATAAAATATTCCCTCAGCTTCTTGGGCTATAAAATTGACTCGGAAGATCTTTCTCAAATAGGTCTTATCGGTCTGATTGAAGCCGTAGACAAATTTGATGCCGGAAAGGGCTTTCGTGTTATAACTTATGCAAAATGGTGGATTCGTAAAGAAATTGAAGAGGCTGCCGGAAAAACCAGAAAAGAGTCTTCTATTACACCTTTTTCCAGACTGGTTAAAAACGAACCGGACTTTGATGAAGAAGCATTTATTTCATCTCTTGGCGACAATTCTGAAAATCCGGTTGAAGAAGAGTGCATCGAAAACGAAAAGCACTACCGTGTAAGAAAGGCACTCGACGGGCTTTCTGAAAGAGACTCTGACATTATTAACCGCCATTACGGTCTTGACGGCAGGGAAGAAGAATCATTTAATGATATTGCCGAAAGCTATGGTCTTTCAAAGGCCCGCATCCATCAGCTTGAGCAGGCCACATTCAATTCTTTAAGAAGCGAGCTTGGCGATTTGTATGATTTATGCGCATAAAAAGGCAAGAAAAGTAAGGAGGAAAATTTGAGTAACGAAAGCAAACATAATTCATCACTCAGAGACCTTGCGATTTCAATGCACTGCATGACATTCACTATATGTCTTACTATGATTGATGCTTCACTGCCTGAAGATTTTGATAGAAGCTTGCTTCATAAAATCAAAAAACTTGCAGAAGATTGTAAAACTCCTGCAAGTCTAAATAAACTGCTAAATAGCAGCAAGTCCGCCCTTGAGGTCTTCGATGATGTCATCAACATTTTCGAGACCGACTGAAACGCGAACCATACCGCCGTCGATTCCGGCTGCAACGAGCTGCTCGTCTGTAAGCTGACGGTGAGTTGCGCTGGCCGGGTGAAGAACGCAGGTGCGGATGTCGGCAACGTGAACTTCGTCGCAGGCAAGCTTGAGAGCATCCATAAAACGAACAGCTGCTGCGCGGCCCCCCTTAATGCTGATAGAGATAACACCACAGGTTCCGTTTGGAAGATACTTCTGTGCACGCTCGTAGTACTTGTCACCCGGAATGCCAGGATATGTCACTTTAGCAATTTTGTCGGAAGTCTTGAAGAACTCTGCAACCTTGCGGGCATTGGCGCAATAGCGTTCCATACGAACCGGAAGAGTCTCAAGTCCCATATTCAGATAGAAGGCGCTCTGTGCAGCAGGGTAACAACCAAAGTCACGCATAAGCTGAGTGCGGGCTTTTACGATGTAAGCGGCCTTACCGAAATCTCCAACATAGCGGAGACCATGGTAGCTTTCATCAGGCTCAACCATATCAGCAAACTTACCGGTTGCCTTATAAGCCTTTTCCCAGTCAAAGTTTCCAGAATCTACGATTGCACCACCGCCCTGAACAGCGTGACCATCCATATATTTTGTTGTTGAGTGAACTACAATGTCTGCGCCCCATTCAAATGGACGGCAGAGAACTGGAGTTGCAAAAGTGTTATCTACAATAAGAGGAAGATTGTTGTCGTGAGCAGCCTTAGCCCAGGTTTCAAAATCAAAAACTGTAAGGGCCGGGTTTGCAATTGTCTCACCAAAAATACACTTTGTATTAGGCTTGATTGCCTTGCAGATTTCTTCATAGCTAGCATCAACATCGACCCAGATACATTCAATCCCAAGCTTCTTAAGAGTGAAGCCAAAGAGATTTATAGTTCCGCCGTAAATTGATGAAGAAGCGATGAAGCTATCGCCGGCACAACAAAGATTCAAAACAGAGAGAAGCGAAGCAGCCTGACCAGAGCTTGTAAGCATACAGCCAACTCCACCTTCAAGGTCTGCAATCTTTTTTTCAACTGCATCACAGGTAGGGTTAGCAAAACGTGAATACATAAATTCAGTAGGCTTATCAAAAAGAGCCGCAACGTGGTCGCAGCTGTCAAAGCGGTAAGTAGTGCTCTGCACGATTGGGATAGTTCCAGGTCCGCCATTTTCCGGCTTGTAGCCTGAGTGTAAAACTTTAGTTTCGATTTTCATAATTGCGCCTCTTTTTTTCCTGATTTGTTGAGCGGTGGGGCCATAGAAAAAAGCTTGAACCACCATGTAATAGGCTTAAATTATACTGAAAAACTTTAATATGATAAATATCTTATATTTTCAGTTTTTACTCCCAGATTTTATTTCCAGCCTTCCCAGATTTTCTGCGCCATGCCAACTGTCGCCTCAGTTTTCCCGTTACGACAGACCGGCTGCTTCATAAGTGCCGCCTGATTTTCAAAGAGCTTTCCTTCTTTTTCGCTGTCGTCCAGATAAGCGATGCTGGCGTAATCTTTTGACTTTTTATCAATCAGTGCGTCGAGGGCAGCATCACGTCCACCTTCCGTTCGGGCAAGGACCGTTACAACAGAATCAAACTCTCCGGCCGACATCTCTTTTTCCTTGAGGTCCACAAACTGAAAAGGAATGCGGCGCTCCTTAAAAAATCTCTGCGCCGCCTTACAATCAAAACTTTTATTCGTTCCAAAAATCTGTATCATAAAATCAGTATAGCAGAAAACGCAACTATAAGTAACCAAATTGCAACTATGGTTTGATTTTCGCGAAACAAAAAGTATGATATTAATAATTATAAGGGCGCAACCGCCGCAAGCGGCGGTCGGGCTTTCCGCCATTCCGCTATCGCTCCAGCCTCCGCACTCGTTCACTAACTAACGTTAGTTCACTCGCTTACGGTGGCCGCCTTCGGCGTGGCTGCAATCCCTTGCGCAGGAGTAAATCATGAACTTTTCAGAAAAACTACAGATACTTGTAATTATATTCACAATAAACCGTCATTCTTACGGTATGAATTCAATCAGAGACACATTTGTAAATAATTTGAAGTACTACAGAAATCAAAAAGGTATTTCACAGGAAAAACTTTCGTATGCTGTAGAGAAAAGCATTGCATACATAAACCAAATTGAAAAAGATGTAAATGATGTTTGTAAGCTTGTGTAATTATTTTTCTTGTTTATAATGAGTTCCACACTGAACTATATAAAGTTTATCACCTTCGACTTTGTAAACGAGTCTGTTTTCAAGGTCAATTCGTCGACTCCAGTAATCAGATAATTCATATTTTAATGGCTCAGGTTGCCCACGTCCTTTATCGACACCATTACGTTCGATATCTCTTATAAGAATATGAACCATTTTTATTTGCTTCTGTTGATGAAGTTCAAAAAAAATTGCAATATCCATCCCAGGCAACATCTGCCCAAATTTTGATTATTACTACTTCTCCTTTAGCTCATGAATCTTTCCATTTCCACTTTCTATTTGAGCGATTCCCTGACGAAGATATTTCATATTCTCCTCAGAATAAATATATGGATCATCAACTACTTTCAATTCAAACGGGATTCCTTTTTCACGAATTGTAGCCTTAACAAAAGCATTTATTGCAGTTGAAACATTGAGGCCAATAGATGTAAGAATAGATTCAAAAGAACTTTTATCTTCATTTTCGATTTTTGCAGAAATTGTAGTCATATTTACTACCTCCGCTTACAATATACTATTAATTAGTTTCATTTGTCAAATTTCCTATAAATTCCACCTATACAACGTATATCTTTCATGCAAATGTCTCTCCTTTTCGCTTATTACATTTTTCAATCTCAAAAAGACTAATAGTTGCAACAATTTATAAAATTGCACTGATTCTTCAAAATCTCTAACAATAAGATATATAGAACCCTGTGAAATCATACATTAGCTCCTCTTATGAAAACTAAAATCTTTTGTTGCTTTCAATCTCTCCGCAAGACTGAAATTTGTCGAATAGAGAAATTCCTTATTTGTCTGTGTGGTAGCTAACTTCTATAAACTGACCAAGCAAGTTTTTTATCCGTGCATGCAATATTCTTTGTCCGCTTCTATCAGTGCTAGCATGATATCCGCAAACACAGGATCGAACTGTGTTCCCTTCCCTTTCCTGATTTCTTCTTTGACTTTCTCCTGGGGCATTAATTCTCTATAACTTCTATTGGATGTCATTGCATCATAAGCATCTGCAACCGCAATGATTCTGGCAATTTCAGGAATATCCTGTCCTGCCATACCAAGGGGATACCCCTTGCCATCATATCGCTCATGATGAAATCTGGCACCAATCGCAATAGCCGGCAGTTCTTCGATATTTTTCAGTATATTATATCCAATTGCTGGATGTCCTTTGATGATTGCATACTCCTCATCACTCAGTTTCGTCGGTTTGTTAATGATCTGATCGGGTATTCCTATTTTCCCAACATCATGCAGTAATGCGATAAAATAAATATTCTTCTGTTGTTCTTCATCTTTACCATACTTTTCTGCAATCATCTTGGAATACTGTGCCACACGGGTGGAATGACCGTTCGTGTAGGAATCCTTAGCGTCAATAGCCGCTGAGAATGCAATCATTGATTGCAGTGACAGCTTCTCTATTTTGTTTGCACGTTCTTCCAACAAATGTGTTTGTGCTTTAATCTCCTTCTGCATATTATGCTTTAGCAGAAATGCTTCTGCCTGGATATGCTGAGAAAATCCGGCTTCAATGGTACACAATATGGAAAAAGAAACAACATTGATTATGTCAACGAGCAATATCCCCATATCTTTCGTCTGCAGGGCTATCACCACATATACAATGATCATAGTTGCTCGGATCAAGACAGAAAAAAGTAAAACATCGTACAACATCATAGGAATAATAACAAGAAGTACGATAAATACTGCCGCCTCTGCCTCCGGTGACTTGATTGCTCCAAGAACAATTCCGAAGGACAATAGGGAAACCTCAAAAATGTACTTTACGCTTTCTCCTGCCGCTCTATGATTTTGGGCTATGGTTCTAAAAGAACACATGACCAAAAAGGAAACGATAAACTGAATCAAATACAAAAATCTGTTTCCTATTATGGAGTCAATAAGATAACTACTGATGTACAACCCAAAAAACAAAAAGGCGGACACGCTGGAATATATGGTCATATTCCTCAGATTTTTTTCATATATTTCGCCCTGTATGGTTGCATATTCGTCTTTTTCCATACCGTCATACATAAAAAAAGAAATCATTTTTCCCAACATTTCTCTGTAAGTACGCTTCTCCCTTTTCATTTGTTCCCTCATATTACACTAAATCCAAATCGACTTATAAGATTCTTATCAATAGCTCAATTTGAATTTATCGACAATATCTTATCCTACAATTTCCTTTATCATCAAACTCCTCTATTTCATACAATAGTGGACCATCCTTATATATTTCATCATATATAGCACTCAATTTCTCTGTCTTTCCACAAATCTCAATCCATTCATCCGGCAACAGAATCTCATAATCTGCATCTGCTATTGCTCCGTTTTTCAAAGCCATTACATAATCTACGGAGTCCTTAGTCCAGTTACAACCTAAGCCCATAAGATTCTCTCTTCCATACACTTTGGACATTTCATCCCAGAACTCTCCTATGGTTATGTACTGCTCTTCATTTTTAGTTGAAAACACTCTTCTTATTCCAACAAATTTCATAGCAACGCCTCCATTAAAATAGATGGCGAAATTTTAGCCATCTATTTTAATCGTTCATTTTATTTCCTCTCGTGATAAGTTTTTCAGAAATTTATCAATTCTGCAAATTCAAAATCTTCTGTTGCTTTCAATCTCACTGGAAGACTGAAATTTTCTGTTGTCTCCACTATCTTTACAAGACAATTATTCACTCATTGCCAACAAAATCTATATTTGCTAATTTTGCTTGTCTGGTCAAATCTTTCGTCTGAATTTTATATTCCTTACTATCTTTCACAAAGTATGTTCCACACTGTCTGAATTCAAAACTAACGTTTTTGTTTATACATTGTTTTCTAATATTCAATACCCAATCGTAGTAAAGTGGTCTTGCATTTATGTCAGATTCTCCACCTACAACAACCAATTCTATTCCATCAAGGTATTTTTCAATTTCAATGTTTTCAATCAAAGGTTGTGCAGTAATGCATTTATGCTTAATTGGCAGTTTTTGAAAAATGGACAATTTGTAGTCTGCATTCCTCTGATTTTCAATCGTGCAACAGATAACTACATTATCATAGCCGTCCTCCCAATCTTTTGGAATACAATGTGAAAATCTGTCAATTCTCTTAGTTAAGAATAAAAAAGTGCAGTCTTGCCTTTCTCGTATCATTTTCCAACACTCATCACGCCATTCGTCTGCTTCTTCTATAAAAAAATCTGATGAAAAACAAAGATAGACCATTCCTGATTTCATTTTATATGAACCATTCTTTAGCTTTTCAATAGGCTTACCGAAATCTTTTGTTCTAACAATGTCACTCGTATTGATTCCTCTTTTATAATCTCCTTTGTGAATATAACAGTGCAGGCAACCATCACTACATTTTTTACATCCACGCCACGGGTTCCACATTGACATTTCTTACCTCACCCTCTCAGTTAAACACACCGGCTTACTGAAATTTATCTCTCCAAATCAATATCTATTTTGTACTCGTCATCAATAAGTATATAATTAACTTCATGTGCAATAGCGAGTTCCAAGACTTGCCTATTATCTTCTATTACTGATTCCAAAGTACAATCATCATCATCCAAACGACTTTCTATTATACTTGCATAGCTTTTTATATCTGCATAATGATTTCTAATATAATCCTCACTCATTACAAGACAATAATATTTGATACTATTAAGATACTCCTTTTCAAAATCCTTCGCCCAATCAAATGGAATATAACAGCCTTCAACAATCAAATTCTGCTTATTTTCTATTGCAGTCTTAATCATTTCACGAACAATCGGCCACAAGTATACTGTTAAATCTGAATCATCTCTTGTTGGGGTAAGTTCCGTGTTGCCACTTCTTATTAAACCCATTTTCAAATGGTCTATTGAGAAATATGGATATTTATATTTTTCAAGCAGTTTCTGTGACAATGCTGTTTTGCCTGTATGTGAGGCTCCAGCTATCAAAATAATCATAATCTAACCTCGCTGCAAAATTCAAATTCATGCGCGCTTTCAATCTCACTGGAAGACTGAAATTTGTCAGATTATTTGATTCCATTTCTCAACAATAATATTGCTATTGCTTTCAAGATCGACTTTACCGTCCAATTCAATTTTCATACAAGACATATTGTTCATCCATTCTCTCTGCTCGTTAAGATTCGGAGAACCATTTTTTTCGTACCGTCGATTGTCATCTAAAAAACGCAAATGACTCTCATACAAGTCTCCACCCTCAAGGACTCTTTCACCAAAGCGTTCAACTGCACGTTCATGCACTCTCTGTATACGCACAGCAGGCTCCGCATAGAGAAAAACCATCATATCGAACTTGTCATCAAATGCATAATGGAAAGAACTCATTGAACCTGCCATTACAAAGTGTTCATAAGGGAAAATATCTTTGCTTAATCTATTTATCTTCTCTTCACGACTATACATTACAGTGTACGGCTTTTCAGTATCTCTTCTCCAAATGTAATCATCTACATCAAAATAAGGATATCCCAATTTATCAGCCACCATTTTTCCTAATGATGTTTTTCCGCTTCCAGATGGACCAATAATCATGATTCCCTTTGACATATAATATTCTCCTCCTAACGACAACTTCAAAGTTACTTTATCAATGCTTTTTTAGTTTCCGTCATATCTCGTTCAATCAGCGGACGCATACTGTCCTTATACTTTGATAAATCGGCTTCTTGAAAACATGATAATATTCTCGGAATATATTGTGGCTTTGCCACTCCCACCTGTGCAAGAGCCTTTATACATTGTCTTGCAGTAATCGGCTTATCGTCCGTAACGTGGGAAAGGTAATCTGATATTATTGCATCAAAACGATTCTCATCGTCCCACTGTGCATTAGCCGAAAGAATATACAACACACGATTTCTTACTAATGAATTTGGATGGTTAAGTAGGGACGCAAACGCATCAAAAAATTCATACCATTCATCAGTATCTTGACTTTCGGATATGATTTTATCAGCAATGGCACAAGCATATTTATCATCTTTTGCTGTTAATTTTGCAATTATGTCCTGCATTAAAACTCCTTATTATCAACTCCATCTACCAACAACATTTCTGATCCGTCCAGTCACATTTGTCGTTCCCCGCTGCAAATATTCCTGTCGACGATTTTCCTGCTCTGCAAACTGAAATTTCCCCTACAAATTGGATGTTGTCAAATTGAAATCCACCAACATACTCCATATTTGTCAATAATAGTTGCACAGCATTTACTCCATGGAAGCTCGCCGATAGGTTCAAGAACTACGCCTCCATCACTCAAAACCTGAAATGCATTATGAACTGCTTCTTCTGTTCCCATTTCAAATACATTAAATGTCATAGTTTCCCATTTATACTTGTGTACAATACTTATATCACAAGGATTTTTTGCTTCTGCCAGTGCGAGAAAACCTTCTCCATTGACAGACAACTCACAGTGTTCGTAAGCAGTGTTATCCTCATTTATAAACTCACGAGTAATTTCTGCGCCAAAAGCCTTACAGTATGTTTCTGCCGCTTCAAAGCTATTTTTTACATATACTTGGGTATAATTCTTCATGATCACCTCCGTAGAATTCAAATCTTCTGTTGTTTTCAGTCTCTCCACAAGACTGAAATTTGTCTATTTTCTTATCTTCGCCGTATCTTCCAGATTAAATTCAAGATATCCACATTCAGGACATACCGAAGCATGAACCTTACCTAAATTATCTTCAATTTGTATAATGGTCTGTATAGTAGTCTGTAACTGTTCCTCAGATACTCCCGCAAACATTTCCTTCAAAAGAGCCCTGCTTATTTCATCGTTTTTCTCACAAAACTCCTGGCAATAATCAGTAAGTTCAATGCGTTGTTTTCTCTTATCCTGCTCATCCACAGAAATACTTACAAAGCCCTTCTTCTCCAGCTTCAAGAGGATCTGCTTTACATTCTGATGAGAGCTACCCATGATTTCCGCTAACTCCTTAACAGTAGGAGGAGTTTTGCATAAGTTTATACATATGATTGCAAAAAACTGTTTCCAGCTAATTTCTTTCATAGTACTATCTGCCATTGTCTGAAATCTGTTCTCAAAGGCACTTAGCAAGCCTAAAAGAAAATATGATGATTCAATGCCTGTAAAATTCACTTTATCACTTCTGATTACTTCCTTTAAATTCATTACGCCTTCCAATAGGTAATATGTTACTTTATTTAAGGTAATACATTACATTTACGTTGTCAATCTAAAAAGACGGACAAAATATCAATCCAAATACACTGGCAAGATGGATTTATCAGCAGAAGCTCGAAGTAACATAGCAGGATACAGGGCGTTCCCCTTCGCTACGCTTCGGGTCGCTATGTTCGGGGTTCCGCCTTTCGGCTCCATTGCTCCATTCGCTCCGCTCATTTCGCAACGCCCGCCCTTGGCGGTCGCCCCTACCAGCGCTAACGCATTTCATTCCGTAGAAAACCGTGTAGCGTTGGATATGATGGCTGCCGCCGAGAAAAAAGAACAGTCAAAGGACGCAAATCAAGCCTTAACAGATAATCTGACTGGGGGAAGAAGAGAGTCCTAGAAAAATCTATGACTATGGTACCATAGTCATAGTACTTGAAAAAGTACTATGCACGAAGACTCGTAAACTCGTCTTCGTGCATAATTATATTATAGAGGTATTTTTATGACTAAAAAAAGTTTATTCAATACTTTTATTCTTTGTATGGCATTAGCATCAATTTCTTTTGTTTCATGTAAAGAAAAAAAACAAAGTACTACAACTTCAAAAAAAGATTCAGAACCAGAAGTCTTTAAAACAGCTACAGTCCCTGAATTAACAGATTTTTCTTATACTCTTACTGATTCAGGTGAAGGCGTTCTAATTACTAAATATTTAGGAACTTCAGATTCCGTTCGTATTCCTTGTGAAATTGAAGGTTTACCAGTTAGAGCACTAGGATCTGACTTATTTGTTAAAAGTCGTAAAACTCTAATCACCTGTGTTATTCCTGACTCCGTTACAGAAATCCGAGGAGGCTTATTTTCTAATTGTAAGGAACTCACAAATGTAAAACTTTCTAAAAATATTAATTCAATATCTCAAGGTATGTTTAATAAATGTGAAGCACTTAGAACTTTAATAATACCTGATGGAGTTAAAACAATTGAAGATAGTGCTTTTTCATTTTCAGGAATTGAAGAGTTAGTATTACCTGATAGTATCACAGAAATTAAAAACAGCGCATTTTATTCATGTACTTGCTTACAATCTATAAAATTACCATCTTCATTAAAAGTTATTCATCCTCAAGTATTTGAAAACTGTGAAATACTCCCATCTCTTGTTTTCCCTGAAGGATTAGAAGAGATTGGTTCCAATGTATTTACTAATTGCTATGGGCTCTCTAATGTACAATTCCCTTCTACCCTTAAAAAAATTGGTGATAATAATTTTTCTTGCAGATATCATGAATATTTAGGTAAGTCTAATTCAATCTCAACACTAGAATTTCCTTCTGAAATGGAAGAATTTAACGTAACCTTTGAATATCTTGCACACTTAAAATCTGTAAGATTACCTAATACGCTAGAAGAAATATCTAACAACTTATTTAATGATGGAACTCCTTTATGTAAAGACACTCTTGAAGAAATAAACTTCCCAGAATCTCTAAAAACCATTGACTCTCATGCTTTTACAAATTTTAGTAAATTAAATAATATCATTATTCCTGATTCTATTACTTCACTCGAATTTAAGGATTATATGGACTATTACGGCGAAAATACACTAATCTGTAATGCATTTAAAGGTACATCATTGAATCTTTCTACCCAAAAAAGATTAAAGGAATTAGGCTATAAAGGCGAATTCTAAGTATTTTGAAGACGGGTTTTTAATAGCCCGTCTTTTTTCTTTATCTAAACACCTTTCTAACAGCCTTAATCACTTCAGCAAGCAAAGCCTCATCTACTTTCACGACAAACTCAGGCTCAATACGACTATAGCTTTGGGTATTAAGGCCTAAAAGGTTTACAAATACTTTAGTTTTAGTTCCAGAAAGCGGAATTCCTGTTTTGCAACTTTCTTCTATAAAAACAGCAGTAATTGCACTGTTTCCGATATTGTCCTTCTTTTACTAAGAACTAGCATGGTTCTACCAGAAAGGGTTACTATATCTCCACGGTCAGGGAAATAACGAGTTGTGGTTTTGATATTGAAATCGGTAAAGAACTCGATTGGGTCTTCTTCATAACAGAACTTACGCATTAAAAAACGGATGGCAGTGTCCTAAAATTGACAAAGAGATTCTTGGCCGTCTCCAGATTCAAATCATACTATTCGGCAACAAGTTTATAATCCATACGATGATTCTGAATAAAGGCAGTGGGCTTATCCGGGTCCCAGACAGGAACGGTACATTATATTTCTCTCTGCAAACTTTCAATAGCTTCTTCGAGCAGTTTTATTGTTTTTGAATCCTATTTAAGCGCAACGATTCTATGCTAAAGGTATAGGGATTTGGTGCATTCTTGCCCTATGTAAGTCCTTGAAAGCAGCTGACTGTAAAAGCTCGCCTTTTGTATAATATTCAATGTTGAAGCCGGCTGACATTTCGTATTCGGCGTTACCTGGAAGCCATTCACGGAAGATTTTTGTGTTCAAATCTTGCAAAGCTGTTGGAAGTGGACCAAAACATTTGAATTTTGCCCATTCAAGTTTTGGAAAAGTAAAAAGTTCTATTCCTTCTGGAACAGGACCTTCTTTGTAGAGACCGGCAATCATATACTTAAAACGATTGGATTTGATTTCTTCTTGATTTTTTTGTCTAAATTATATTCTTTTCTACACGCACTGCAATCTTGAATCAATTATTTTCATCATAGAAATGTGTTTATCATTTGTAAGAATTCTGCACTTGTTTTTTATTGAAAGATATGCCACGAAAAATAATTCCATCGAGAATCTTCTTCATTGTTTAATAAATCAATTATGACATTTGTGTCTAATAAAATCATATAAGACTATTTTCCCTCAGTTCATTTACAAAAGTGCTGTCGATGTTTAACTTTCCAACTTTTTTGAAAAACTCATCTTTGCTGAAACTTTTTGATTTTGAATACGACTTTGTTGTTTCAAAAACAGAATCTTTTGTGTTTTCTACTGTAAAGCTGATAACTTGTTTCTCATTTCCATAATAACCTCCTGCAAATTATTTAATTGATTTTGAAAATACTGAACTATAGAATCTACACCACCGTCAACAAAATTTGTGCCACAGTTGTAACTATTACTTGGTCCAAAAGAAGCTGATGGCGACGCGACATTTAAACTTTTTTCTTCTGGAAAACCGTATAAAACTTTTTTTGGCTCTTTTTGAACCTTATTATCTATTAAAACATCATAAGGAACTTTATAAATCTTACTTAATTTTCTGACAATTTCTACTGATGGTTCCACTTCACCAGATTCGTATTTCATATATACCTGTCTAGAAATGCCTAAAACTTTAGAAATCAAACTTTGAGAATAACGATTTTCTTGTCGAAGTTTTATTAAAATTTCCTTCATAAATTAAATCTATAACATCACTTTTATAAAGTCATGCATTTATAACAGTTTTTGTAAAGTTTTATTACATCTTTTATCATTTTCTATTTTAGCAATTACAGAAAGCACCTTTTCATGCTATACTTTTCTCATGAAATCCATCCTCACAAACACAGTAAAAATCACCGTGGCCGCCGTACTTGCAATTCTCTGCGCTCAGGCTCTCAAGCTGGACTTTGCAGTTTCGGCTGGAATTGTTGCAATTCTTTCGGTTCAGCCGACAAAAAAAGAAACCCTGCGCACAGCCCTTGCCCGCCTACTTGCCTTTGCAGTGGCGCTTGTAATTTCTATCACTCTCTTTAATCTTCTGGGCTTTACGGTGCCGGTCTTTTTTCTTTATCTTTTAATTTTTATTCTTGTCTGTCAGTGGCGCAAATGGATTTCTGCCATGGCCATGGATTCTGTTTTGATTTCCCATTTTCTTTCCTTTGGAAAAACCGGTCCTGCCGAAATCAAAAATGAAGTTCTGCTTTTTGTTCTTGGAGTTGCTTTTGGAATCCTTGTAAATCTTTTACTTCATAAAAAAACTGATTATATAGAAGAACTGAAAAAGCAGACTGATAATCAGATAAAGCAAGCCCTTCACAGAATGGCATTGCGAATCCAGAATCCCACTCTTGCAGATTACGACGGTTCCTGTTTTGTCTCACTAAATGAAAGCATCTTCACCGCCAAGAAACAGGCAGAAGAAAATTACAACAATCAGTTTTCAAAAAAAGATACCTTCGACTCCCGTTACCTGGATATGCGCGAAAAGCAGACAAAGATTCTTTATGAGATGTTCAAGGCAGCCCAAGCACTTCACACAACTCCGGCCACCGCTGCCCTCCTTTCAGATTTTCTCGAAAAAGTTTCAAATGAATATCACAAAGATAATGATGTAAAAGCCCTGCTGGAAGAACTGGCCCTCATCCACGATAAAATGAAAAGCCTGCCCCTCCCACAAACCCGCACCGAGTTCGAAGACCGGGCAAATCTTTTTATCCTCATGAAACGTCTCAAAGAATTCTTACAGATAAAACACGATTTTATGATTGCGCAAAATAACAGGCCGTCAATTCAATAAAATTTTCTTTTCTTTTTTACCCAACAAAATCACTCTTTTCTCGACTATAATAGTGTAATCGATTACATAGTTTCTGAGGAAACAATTACAAAAAGTGGAGCTTAAAGTGAATGCCGCAGTGGAAAATTTAATTACAGATGATTTGATGGAAAAAACTTTTCTTTTTTGCTGGAAGAAAATTTCAGACAATGAAGAAGCGCTGGATCTTGCACAGGAAATCATTGTTGATGCCCTGCTGATTTTGCGAAGTGGAAAGAAGATTGAAAATTTCTACGGTCTTTTCTGGCAGATTGCGCATAACAAGGTTGTTGATTGTTACAGAAAAAAGCGTCCGTTAAAAATCAGTCTTGATGACATGGAAAACAGCCTTCTTGGTTTTGATAAATCACTTGGAGATTATATCAAACAGGAAGAACTGGATCTGCTTTCAAAATCAATGACAAAGCTTGCCAATATTCACAGAGATATTCTGGTGCGCTTCTACATCAAAAATCAGAGTGTAAAAGAAATTGCCGCCGTCCTTAAGCTCCCCACGGGTACAGTAACAAGCCGATTATCTGATGCCCGCAAAAATCTTAAGGAGAATTTTGAAACTATGGAAAATCGAAAAGAAAAACCTGAAAAGAAAAAAAGTATTATCGATTTTGAACTTGATTTTTATGGGGATGCAAACCAGGCATGGATGGAAATTTCTACTTTGATAGACAGACAGATTTTATTTGCATGTCGTGAAAAAAGCCAGACGGCCAGCCAGCTTGCGTCACAGCTTGACCTACCCCAGCTCTTTCTGGAAGACAGCATTACAAAGCTTGTTCGGGCGAATGTCCTCTTTGAAGAAAAGAAAGGAAAGTATCTTACAGACTTTACAATTTTTCCAAAGTCAGTACGTAGAAAGGCAGAAGAAATTGACTGTCAGTTTTGCCGGGATTTGAAAATCGCCGAACGCTATTTTGAAATTCTTAATGACATGAAGGCGGAGCTTTTGAAGGAAGAATTTTACGGAAATGATTTTGACTGGGAATATCTTCTTCCATATTTCATAATCCGCTCGGACAGAGAGTTTGGTAAAAAAGAGGGCGGAGACTATCTTCGCGAAAAATACGGAAAGGAACTCACAGACAGATTCTGGCGAAACTTTTATCTTTCGGGCTGGTATGAAGATGAGCCTGAAAGAATTTCTAAAGAAGAAACTTCTTTGATAGGTCCCGGCTACAATTTTAATGTTTATACCATTCCAGAATACGGTCATATTGAATTTCATAATACAATCAACACAATGCATTATGAAAAAGACGGGCATGACTGTGAACTTGACCTCGACCGCCTTGACTGGCTCAACAGCGGCAATACAGGTCTTTATCTTGAGCTCATAAAAAATCCCAAAAAGACTCTTTCCGAAAAAGAAGAAATGCTTGTTGCAGATATGCTGAAGAATGGGGTGCTCAAAAAAACTAAGGTCGGCTACAAGGGAACAATTCCAGTTATCAGCTTTGCGCAAGTAGACAAGTGGTGCAAAATCTGGCACGAAAAATTCAAGGAACTTTCTATTGAGTACTATGATGCGCTATACATGGCTCAGGAAAAACTTGTGCTGCCTTATATCCGGCATGATCTTTTGTGGGCTTCCTTCTGGCATGTCATTCCGCTTGGAAACAAAAAGAATTTAGATTCCATGCTGATGCAGTATGCAATTGATAATAAGCTGGTTCGTTTTGCAGAAGGCAAAAACGCTTCTTGCACAGCTATGGTTTTGATTTGTGAGGAGATTTTAAAATGAAAAAAATTGATAAACTACTTTCTTATGCACCCGCAGAATTCCAGGTTTCTTATTGCGGATGGGCCTCTCCTGCTATGCGCGAGATGAATGGTATTTTCAGACAGCAGCTTGCCTTGCTTTGTTATGACCAGGCAAAATCTGTTGAGGAGCTTTCCGAGGCACTTCAGACTCCTTACGAATACATTCAGGACGCACTTGATTCTTTTTGTAAAGCAAAAATGATGAAGAAGATTGACGGAAAATATCTTACACTTTTCCCAATGCTTCATCTGAAGAAAAATTACGAAGCCGGACTTTTGTGCTATAAGTTTTCTGAGGAGCACGAAATCCCAAAGAAAATAAATGACATACTTTTTTCTTTAAAGGATAAAATTGCAGCTCTGGATTTTTACGGAAATGATTTTAATCTTTCATACTTAAACTGGTTTTTGTATACCATAACTGATAACTGTATGATTTCAGAATTCCGTTCTTACTTTTCTGACAAAACTGATGAAGTCATCTTCAACAATAGTGACTGGAGAACAAATAACTACAATTATTCCCTTTGCGCTTCATATAATTATGCTGATGATAAAATCGAAGATGATCATCCGGAAAGACGACTGGCCCAAACATCAACCTATTATCAGCATTATGGTCAATACCAATTTAACAATGTTTTTGATTATGCACCTTTCCCCTGCAGCTTTGAAGAAAACGCAATTGGAATGGGAAGTTCAGAAATGGGCAGAAACAATTATCTAAGTCGGGAAAATATTGATTTTTACATAAATCTTGTAAAAGGAATAAAGCGTGATTTTACAGAGGAAGAGCAGAAGTGTCTGGAAAATTTTGAAAAGCATGGAGTTGTGGAAAAGCGTGGCGACATCTACAAGCCTATGATTCCTGTTTTCACAGAAGAAGTTTTTTCTGAGCTGGAGAAAATCATCACCAGAACTGTAATTCCAATTGTAAAGGAAATTGCAGAAGCAACAGAAAAACCGATGGAAGAAATTATGCTTCCTGAGATGCACGGTGTAAAAGAAAGAATAGATCAGTTATATATCTTCTGGCTCTGCAGCTTCTTGAGTCCCCGCCAGGAACTTTACTGGTACGGCATGAATGTTGAAGGCCTCGAAATACCTAAAGATTACAAGGCCTCTGCAGCAGGGCTTTACATTGTTTACTAAAACTTTATCCTTAAGAAACGAATAAAGTTTATCACTGCTCGGATTGCTTCGTCACACAAAACTGCAATGAAGACGCCAAGCATTCCGAGTTTAAATACAAATACACAAAGACAGGAAAGTCCTACTACTCCGACAGTTCCCAAGGCTTGAGTAAAGAACATCCATTTTGTATCGCCATAGCCACGGATACCGTTTCCAATAATTATGTTGCCGGACTTTCCAAAGAGATTTGCCGTAACAAGAATTATATAGATTACCGACATCTCAATAACTTCTTTATCTGTTGTAAAAAGACTCAAAGTCAGACGAGGGAAAATCGAAACAAAAATCAGGGCAAAGGCCGCAACCAGGAAGGCCCACTTCACAGCAGTTTTTACAACATTGCGATACAACTTCATATCCTTTGCACCTGTAGCCTCTCCGGTCAAAGTCAAAGTACCACTTCCAATAGCACCAATGACTACAACGAAAAGAATCTCCACCGTAAATACCATAGAGTAGATACCAGCCGCCATCTCATTAATTGTATTAAGAATTCTGATGATACAAAGATTTCCCAAATTCCAGAGTAAATCTTCGCAGGCAGTAGGCAGCCCAAGCTTTATAGATTTCAGATAAGGTCTGAACTTAGCGCCGAGAATTCTCTTAAGGCCGGGACTGGTAAAGAATTTATCCTTCTTTGTAATTGTTATGTACATCAGGTAAATCGCGCCCACATATTCTGCAATTGTAGTACCAAGAGCCGCACCCGCAATTTCCATACGAGGAAAGCCGAAGTTTCCAAAAATCAAAAGATAATCAAGAATGATATTCAAAACCGAACGGAGAATTCCATAAGCAACCAGCGGCTTAGTATAATTAGAGGTCTGAAAAACAACAGAGTAAGAAGCACCAAGACCAATAATCAGATAAACCGGCGCATAAATTCTTGTATAAGTAACGCAAGGCTTCATTACATTTTCCGAAACGCCCATCAGCTTAAAAACAAGAGGACTGCAGAAAGTCCAGAACAAAAAGAGCAGAACTGGAATTACGTTATGAAACTTTATCAGGGAAGCAGCGTAGTCCTTAGACTTTTCAATATCCTTTTCGCCAACCGCCTGGCTTATAATAATCGAAGCTCCCATAGCCAAAGAAAAAACAAAAGACATAGTAGTCCACATGGGTGCAGTCGCATTTCCAACCGCACTCATATAAAGAATATCCATACGTCCCAAAAAGATGCGGTCAATAAACATTTGAATCTGAGCAATCAGATTACTCAGCATGATAGGAACAAAAATTTTTACGAGTTTGTTTTTGTATTCTGATTTGAAAAGCATGTGAGCATTATATCAAAAAGTTTAACCTATTGAAACAATAGCTTTTTATGTGCATCAACTTAAAAATTAACCAGATTATCTGTCCAAAGTTCGCACTGGCTGATAACAGTTTTTAATGCGTCTTCCTGTCCCTCTGGCGGATATTTGTATTTCTTCAGAAGCTTCTTAACAATCATACGCATTTTTGCGCGAGCTGATTCTTTTTTCTGCCAGTCGATTGTTTTGTTTTTACGGAGAGTTTCTGTGAGTTCTTTTGTAAGGGCTACAAGCTCGTCGTTGGAATAGAAATCTTTTACCGCTTCCGGTTTTGTGAGCGCGTCATAGAAGGCAAGTTCTTCGTCTGTAAGCCCCAGTTTGTTTCCTTCCTCACTCGCGTGCAGCATTTCTTTTGCCAGTTTCAATAGTTCTTGAATTACTTCTTCGTTTGTAAGCATTCCGTTCAGGTAGCGGTTCAAAGTCTGCTGAATGAGTTCGCTGAAGGCTTCAGATTTTACAAGGTTTGTGCGTTTGTAAACTTTTACCTGTTCATCAATCAACTTCTTGAGCATTTCTACAGCGAGATTTTTTTCTTTCATCTTTGAAATATTTTCGAGGAAGGTCGGGTCAAAGAGATTTACTTTTTCGCCAACATCAGAGAAAAGATTTATAACGCCATCTGATTTAACTGACTGTTTGAGAAGTTCGTTTATGCGGTCGTTGATTTCTTTGAGAGAGAATTTTTTACCGCTGGGATTATACAAAAGGCGCATTACAAGGACGCGGACAGATTCAAAGAAAGCGGCTTCAAGACGCATGTGCTCCTTTACCATAGATGAACAAAGAGAAAGTGCCTGTTTGAGCATTAAGGCTTCTTTTATAAATGCCTGTTTTTGTTCTTCCTTATCTGGGGCTACAATAAAGTTTACTGCGCCACTGATTGTCATACCGCGCTGTAAGTCTGAGCCTTCGTAAAATGGTGTGTAATCGTAACCAAAGAAAAGATTGCGGCAGATTTCGAGTTTTTCCTGGAACTTAGGGAAAGCCCGTTTTGCGACATCCATTTCGCCATACTTTTGACGGTCGCGTACGGTGTAATCGTTCATTGCCTGTTTGAGAGCACTTGCAATTCCAACGTAATCAACAACAAGACCACCTTCCTTATCCTTGAATACTCGGTTTACACGGGCAATTGCCTGCATAAGATTGTAGCTTTCCATCGGCTTATAAACATACATGGTTGCAAGAGAAGGAACATCAAAACCTGTAAGCCACATATCAACTACGATTGCAATTTTAAGCGGACTGTCATTATCTTTGAAGCGGGTTGCGAGTTCCTGTTTGCGATGTTTGTTTCCGATTATTGCACGCCATTCTTCCGGATTCTTATTGCTTTCGGTCATAACAACGGCAATTCGGGCGTCATCACCAGGAACCGTAATCTGCTTTGAGCCGACTGTAACCTGCGAAGTTGTTCCCGCCCAGGATGGCCGTAGCTCCAGAATACGATAAAATATCTTCATCGCAATAGAACGGTTATAAGCAACAATCATTGCCTTTCCGGTATAAAGATACTGGCGTTCGTTTTCGTAGTGATTAAGAATATCATCAACAAGAGAGTTGATAGTTTTTTCATGGCCAAGAATTTCTTCCATCTTGCCAAGCTCGTGCTTACTCTTTTCAATAACATCTTCATCGGCATTATTTGCAAGGGCTGAGTATTCAGCATCAATCTGGGCAAGAACTTTGTCATCGAGTTTGAGTTTGATAACACGGCTTTCGTAATAAACAGGACGGGTTGCTCCATCTTCAACAGCCTGAGTCATATCATAAACATCGATGTAGTCACCGAAAGCTTCGATAGTGCTGCGGTCTTCACGCGAAATTGGAGTTCCTGTAAAACCGATATAACTTGCGTTTGGAAGGCTGTCACGGATTATGCGGGCGGTACCGATTGTGCGGTGGGCAATAAGGTTACCTTCTTCGTCTCGGCTGGTTTTGATTTTTTCTGTAAGTCCATATTGTCCACGGTGAGCTTCATCTGCCATTACGATGATATTTTTTCTGTCACTAAGAGGCTCATCACTTTCCTCAAATTTTTGCATCGTGGTAAAGATGATGCCGTTTGCCTTTCGGCCTTCGAGAAGCTGTTTTAAATGTTCCCGGCTTTCTGCCTGAACAGGTTCCTGACGTAAGAAATCTTTACAATTACAGAACTGACCATAAAGCTGATTATCCAGATCATTGCGGTCTGTAATAACAACGATTGTCGGTGAATCAATTGCCTGCTGCAAAAGATGTGCATAGAAAACCATAGAAAGTGATTTACCGGAACCCTGGGTATGCCAGAAGACACCAATTTTTCCATCGCCATCAACCGCAATTCTTGTACGCTCAACTGCTTTACGAACTGCAAAATACTGATGATATCCCGCAAGAATTTTATATGAGTTCACACCTTCATTATTAAAGCAGATAAAGTTTTTGATGATATCTAGCAGGCGTTCCTTCTGGAAAATACCTTCAAAGAAAGTTGTAAAATCTGCAAAGGACTTGGATTCCATGTTGCCATCTTTTGTCTTCCATTCCATAAAGCGGTCTTCATCACTTGTGATTGTTCCCGCCTTACTCGTAAGCTGGTCGCTCATTACGCAGATGCAGTTATAAATAAACATGCTAGGAATTTCCTGCATGTAATTGCGAATCTGTGTATAAGCTTCACTTGCATCCGTCTGCTCACGGCTCGGAGATTTTAATTCAAAAAGACAGACAGGAAGTCCGTTCAAGAAAAGCAGAATGTCCGGCCTCTTGTTTGAGTTTTCTATAAATGTCCACTGATTTGCTACGATGTAAGAATTTTTATCGCCAGGCTTTCCTGCATTTTCAAAGTCTGCAATATAAATGATTTGGGATTTTGTTTCACCATTTGCACTGTAACTAACTTCAATTCCGTTCTGGAGATATTCCATAAAAAGCGCATTCTTTTTTACAAGCTCAGCATTTTCAAAATTCCGGAGTTTTAAGAGCGCTTCAGAAATCGCCTGCGCAGGAGCTTTAGGATTCAACCGCCTGATAGAATCTTCAAGAACAGAATCATATAAAGGAGAGCGTACATCCCTTTCAACTTCCGGCCCATAAACATGCTCCCATCCCATATTCTGGAACAACTCAAACAGAGCATTTTCATAGGCTTCTTCGTTGTAATCGGCGGACATAACAGACTCCTTTCATACAGTTACGTCTATTTTATCACGATTTTGGGGTTTTTGCATTTATTTATGGAGTGTTAAAAAAATTAAGCCCCCGACGCATCAGGAGCCTAGAAGGTGTCGTCCGAAGACTACCACCGCAATTCATATACTATTATATCGGCAACAATGAAAAAGTCAATGACCTTTTACTAAGTTTTACTTATATTTACTAGTAATACTATAGCCAGTTCTCTAATCGTGTCATAATAGATTTATTATTTGTACCAACAATCTCAAAATAAACATTATTTGGAACATTTTTATAAAGATATTCACATTTTGTGAGATATTCATGAATAAAGCTTTTACATTCCCGATTTTGCCCTAGCTGTTTATAAATGTAAGTTATCAAAATAATGAAAGCACTTATATATTTGAAATCAATATTTTTAATACCCGTTTCAGATTCAAGTAATAACGTTAAGCGTTTATTTATTTTTGCAGTTTTAAATCTTGTATCAAAAATAACACTATTATGTGCAACAGCATTTCTTAAATCTCGTAATGTATAAATAATATATGAGATTAATTCTCCATCTGAATCTAAATTTGTAGGTAAGTTTAACAATTTAGATGTTGAAAGCCGTGTACTCAAATTTGAACAATCAAAAAAATTTCCGAATTCTCCTAGTGTAAGAGATTCAAAAACTGCCCAAACAGGAATAGGTTTATCATTGTTAAAAAAGTGTTTCTCAATTTCTTTTTCCTTTTGATAATCCCGTATAAGTGCAGAATTGATTTTCATCTGTAAATTCATGCGCTTCTTAAACTCTTCGATATATTGTTTAGAGCCTTTTTGATAACTCTGATATCGGGTAACAGTTTTTGAGTATATAGTTGCCATATCTTCAGATTTTGAATCATCAAGAATGGATTCAATAAAATAACTCTTTAATGCTGTTTCAATAAACATGATTTTTGGATAGATGAGGGTTTTCAAGTCAAGATCAAACTTATTTAAAACAATTATTTCTTTTATATTCGAAAACTGGATTTTATTAGAGGAGGTTCTTATAAAACGATATCCTTTATAACCATGATAATAACCGATATTCCGTAAATCTTTTTCCTGCGTAGCGGGAATACTGATATTTTTATTTCCTTTAAGATAATTTAACAAATCCGAAAATGAAAGCATAAACATCTCCCCTTGAATTAAAATGAATCTATTTCATCTTGTGTAAGATAATCGTTTATCGAATTACGAACAGACTCTGACAATTTTACATGTCTGCTTGATTCAGCTGCCTGATTTCGTAAATCAACTATCTGATTATACAAATCAGATTCTGAATAAACTTTACATATTTGCTCAATATTTGGATAACCTTGGTAATTTGAGGAGATAAAATATAATTCATAACCATCAAGAATATCATCAGGTTTATTTACACACATCAAATAAAGCCATTTGTTACCAACTATTACTTTATAACAATCTCCTCCAATTACGGCATTAGAATCATATGTTGAATGATAATAAAATTCTGTTTCTGGATTTCTTGGTTCATAGGCATAGAATAATGGGTGATTGCCTTGTTGCTTACATTCTTCCAATTTAGATCTAGATTCCAATTCCCAGACAAGTTTATTGTCTTGAGTATCTTTACTCAATTTATCGAAAAATTGAGAAAGCAGAATTTCATTTGGTGTCAAATTTGATAAATCAACAGAAAGAAGTGTATTTACAGATACATCAAGTTTATTTGAAATTAAGAAGATTAAATCCATAATCGGAAAATTGTTTTTATTATCTTCATTTGCAAGACGTGATAAATAACCTGCACTTACGCCAGCTTCTGTTTCTATATCACCAACTTTTATACCTTTTTGAGTCGCTAAAAACTTGATATTTTTTCCCAGTAAAGTTTTATCAAAATTTGACATAAAATTCACCTCAGATATACTTATAAATATAATATAAGTGAAATTGAATTTAAAGTCAAATTCTTTTGCAATTGAATTTAAATTCATAAAAATAATTTTTATGAATTTTTCTTGTTTAAACTAGGAAGGTTGGAACTATTCGGAATTTCCGAACAGTTGATTTGACTGCTACCCCTTCTGCGGGCTCAAGCGCCGCCCGCAACACCTGCTTTATTAAACTATTTTATAAACAAATCCAAATACTCTGTAAAAGCGAAAGCTCTGTTTCTTTGCTGATTTGAAACTTCCTGTAAAAGTCCGTTATCAACAAAAAGATTAACAAGTTCGCCTGCGGCTTTTGGAGATAATTTGGTGATAGCCTGAACTCCTTTTATTGATACCATTGGTTTAGAGAATAATGCTTCTAATAATTTATGAGCAGATTCCGCTCTACGACCAAAAGAAAGTATTTTATTTTCTGCCTTTGCCTTAATCTGCATAATTTTTTCGAGTGTCGATGTTCCTTCTTCCGCAGTTTCAATAATTCCAACTAAAAAGAATTTTATCCATTGATTCAAATCATTTTTTTCGCGGGTAACAGTTAATTTGTCATAATAAAGAGATCTGTTCTTTTCAAAGAATGCAGACAAATACAACAAAGGTTTATCCAGAATTCCTTTGGAAACAAGAAACAATGTAATCAGCAAACGCCCCATTCGTCCATTGCCGTCCAAGAAAGGGTGAATGGTTTCAAATTGATAATGAGCAATCGCAATTTTTATGAGATTTGGAACATTTATTTCTTCATTATTCAAAAACTTTTCAAAATCTGATAATAAATCAGAAAGCTTATCTGCAGCAGGAGGAACAAAAACTGCATCTACAATTGACGCACCACCAATCCAATTTTGAGAGATTCTGAATTCTCCTGGAGTTTTTCTTTCTCCTCGACCACTTGAAAGTAAAATCCTATGGGTATCCCTAATCAAACGACAAGAAAGAGGCAACGTTTTTAATTCCTCTATAGCAGAGTTTATAGCTTTTACATAATTGTTTACTTCCAACCAGTCATCTCTCTTTTCTGGTTCAGAAGGCAGTTCTTCTTCAAGGGCTTCTTCGATATTTGTTCTTGTGCCTTCAATGCGGCTGGAAACAACAGCCTCTTTAAGAACGTGCATGCTGATAAAAATATCAATATCAGGAACAAATCTGGAAAAAGAGTTTAATTCACCAAGTTTTAATGAGGCTTTTTCCAATAAAGCGCTTATGGCATCATCTTCCCAAGAAAACGGATGATTTATAAAAGCCGGAACAAAATACTTATACTTATACCCCTGTTCCCAAGTACCAGAATTAAAGTCTTCTATCTTCATTTTTCCTCCAGACAGCTCCATTATACCGCTGAAAGTAAAATAAGGCTAGTTCTTATTTTACTTTTAAGCCGGAAAGTAAAATAAGTGAGATTGTTATTTTACTTTTGGAGGAAATGAGGGGAAGGCCTTCCCCTAATATGTTGTGTCTTCTGTCAAGAATAAAAATCAGATAAGATCAT
>SAMEA3663010__coassemble_47_pt1 | contig 71425 bp, 62 predicted proteins | sample SAMEA3663010__metabat2_high_PE_011 | metagenome-assembled genome bin SAMEA3663010 (sample SAMEA3663010) | pig gut metagenome | biome: pig gut; feature: pig-associated habitat; material: faeces | place: France | collected 2012
CTTTGGTACACCTGCCTATGCGGAAACAGGTAGTGTTGTAAACAGCATTAACGGATCTACAAAGTGGAATGATGATGCCTCAAGTATTAGCTATACCGGAGCAGAAACAAATACTCCGGTATCTACACAGACTGCTTCAACAACAGATAGAGAAAACAACCCTGTTCTGACTGCCTACTACCGCATGGATATCGTTCCTTACATCCGTGAGGTGAAGACTTCGCTTTCTGAAGTAAACACAAGTAACCCGACTGTTTACTCAAGAACGGCTCTTGGTCACTACCCGGTTTATGTAAGCTTTGCAGGTGGAACAGCATATGACGATCGTTTGCGCGAACTGATTTCCCTTACAGGTTTCAACCTGGCAGGCTGTACACTCAACTTTAAAAATGATGACCCGAATACTCTTAAGAAGGGTAGTGGTGAAAACAACAATGGTGAAAACAACAATGCTTATGCACTTGTAGATAATACTGCTTCCGCAGAACTCACGGACGACGGAAAGTATGAGATTCCGGCAGGAGCAGGTTCCGGTCATGTATACCTTTCGAAGACTGTTGGTGTAAATACAATTACATCTTTGAACAACGTAAATAACGACAACGCTAAGGGTGCATCAACTAAGGTACCGTCAAACACAACTACAGGTGACACTGATGCATATGCTGACTACTACAACCGCCAGCCTAACGGTGTAAACAACAACCGCCTTACCGATGATGTTTACATTGATGTCTGGGAGTTCAATAGAGAAGCGGCAAAGGCATATAATAATACACAAGTAGATAATCTTGATATGAAGATAAATCCTAGCAATGGTATGCTTGGTTTTGCATTCTCAAATGGAAGTACTCGATTTGCTATGCCAAAATCAGATAACTCATATCAGCAATGGAATAGAAGCTATGATTATATGGGTTATAATGCATTGGCATACGATACACTAGGAAACTCTTATGGTGTTTCTGTAGGTGGAGATATTAGTAGAGATGGAGATGCCGATGTATTTAGTTTTATGACTAGTAGATGGGGATGGGTAGGTGCATCACAGGGCTCTAATAATCCGTCCAATACTAATAATCTTATACATCATCTTAGAATGGAATGTATTGGACAGCAAAATCCTAATGATAATGATTTTGCTTTCCGAAAAAAGAATAGATTTCAGAGCCAAAGTTTAGCAACAAGAGTACACAATACAAATTACACAGATGTATTCCTTGCATATTACGATTTAGGAAATGATGAAATACGATTGAAGGTTGGTACAGTAACTGGTGATACAGCTAACTATGGACAACTGAAAGAAATAAATAATGGTAAAAATGGTACATCACACAAATATACAGATCAAATGCAAAGAAATATTGTTATTGCCAAAACATCAGATACAACAAATACGCTTGGAACTGCTGGTCAGTATGTAAGTGTTGGTGTTACTCAGACAAAACCTGTTGTGGTTATTGTATGGTACGATGGTTCAAATTTACAGTATGCTTATGCAGAGTTTACATATGTAGATAATGCATTGAATACAGATGCACAACCTAGTGGTAATGCTAAAAATGGTACAAACTCTTTAACATGGACAGTAAAACAACTAACTACCGGTGGAGAGTATTGTAAAATCGCTGTAGGCTCTGATAACAGTATTCATATTGCTGCTTATGATAGCGATAGTACAAATTTGAAATATATTTATATTCCAGCGTATGATGGAACTCCTATTGTAGCTACGGTCGATTCTTATGGAGATGTAGGTACTAACCTTACAATAGATGTAGCAAAGGTAGGTAATAACCAGATTCCATATATTGGTTATACAGCAGCAGAGCCAGAAATGCCGCGTTATGCATATCTTGCAAATGTTCCAAAAAATGATGATGGAACAGAAAAGACTCAATCAACCTGGACAGCAAGTGATATTGCAGGTGCATCTGGTGAGTTCTGTACTGGTGTTTGGGAAACTACAGTAGTTCCTACAACAGGAGTAGATGGAAATACATTACTTGGAAGCCAGATGGTTACCAATCGTAAGATTAGCCTGGGCCTTTGGAAGAATGCAGGTGCCCTTGCTTACTCTACAACTGGAGAAAATGGAACAAAAGGAACTGCCTCTGGAATTATCAGCTATACTTCTTCTTATGCAAATGCTACAACAGACGCTGATGAAACTGCAGGTATATGCTATGGAAACGGTTCAAAGAACGGGGTGCTTTCATACGTAGTAAAGAAAACTGCCCAAACCTGGAACGCCGAAACCGCCCAAAAGCGCTAGGCTAAAAAAAGCATAAAAAACCAGTTAAACTATTCAGCCCCAGACGTCTCAACAAGGTCTGGGGCTGTTTTTTTGAGACCCCCTGCCATTTACACAGAATTTATGACAGGGTCTATTCGACGGAGTTTTAATAATTTACGACTTGATTTTTCAAGCCGTAAAATGTGTTATAGGTTGTTTTCTTTCATTTGATTCTATGCCTTCACAGAAAATTTCTTTTTCAATTCCAATATCTGTTCCTGTGGCAGGCCGGTCATTTCCGAGATTTTTGAAACAGGGTATTCATTTCTAAGCATTTTAATAGCGGTTTCCACGGCTTTCTGCTGGGCGCCTTCGGCAATGCCTTGTTCGTGCCCGTTTTTGAAGGCTTCGGCAGCGCGTTCATCGCCATATTCTTCTACGATTTGACTTGCCATTTGTACCCCCTTATCATCTTGTTTATGGAATCTTACTTTTTTGGCGAGTTCACTGTAATATATTTCATCAGCATTTGGTGTTGAAAAATCGTGCATTAATTTCCCGAGCGCATCATCACCACGATAATCACCATTGACGTACATTATATTACAACCATCATTAAAAGGCAAACATTGACCTTCTTCATCTTTGATATCAAGTGTCTTATTTACAAAGTAAATTGGATTTCCGCGATTAAACAAATCATGTTCAAGAATAAAAATTATATACAAGTTTGGTAATTTATCGAAATCCTCATTTTTTTTGAGCGTATGACTATCTATCATAGCCTGATGGTATCGTATTCTTTATCAATCAACCTTAGTCTTTGTACTTTTTCAAAAATAGCAGGATCAATGTTATTCAAAATACTGTCATTCATAGTTTTTCCTCCACCTATAAAATTGCCTCAGAATTCGTTTTTCTACAAAAAGTGAAGAAAAAAGTTGAAAATTTTATGAAAAACCGCCCAAAAGCGCTAGGCTAAAAAAGGCATAAAAAGTCAGTTATATTATTCAGCCCCAGACGTCTCAACAAGGTCTGGGGCTGATTTTTTTGCGGTAATTTCGAGGTGTTGTCAAACAGCGAAGAGATTCTGTGTGTTTTATTGTTTTAATGCTTCAAGTACACGTTCGAGAGGAGCTTTCATTTTTTTTGCTGCAACTTCAGGTTTTTCTTTATATTCATGTATAAGCATGATAGCATCTTCTACGGCTTTCTGCTGGGCGCCTGTAACAATCCCTTCCGCAACTCCCTGTTCGTGTCCGTTTTTGAAGGCGTATCTTTCTAATCTTTCAACTGTCATATACTGTAACCTCCATTGTGTATTGCGTTTGGCATCGGCAACGTATTTGCTCAAATCTGAGGTATAATTTGTTTGAGCCTTATTTGAAATAAGGAATTCAAAGAAACTTTTTACTTCCTTATCTTTTATCATTTTAGCACAAGTTGGAGCAATAAAAAAGTGTTTGTATGAACGATCGTTTAATTTTGTTTCTTTGTCTTCAAGACAAAGATTTTCAAAAGTATAGACAGGCAAATCATTTTCAAAGATTTGTTCCATGCAGATAAAGATGACATGGGAATCGGGAAGCTCCTTAAAATCTTGTCCCGCAGCTAATATGTCCAGGTCCATTGCAGAACTGTAAAAACGAGCACGCTCTGGCAATTCTTTTGTATCAACAATTTGTATTTCAATATCGTAGACTCGCTTTGCTTCCTTTACATAAACATCCAGTCTAATGCTTTTTGCATCATGGTCTACGTCAATGACTTCTTCGTTTGCAATTGTCATCTTCTCAATTTTAATGTTAAGTAACATTTCCAGAAGAAGCTGACATGCATCGGGGTGATGTCTCATAACTTTATAAAATATAAAATTATTAGCGAGAGTGGCTTGTTCCCATTTTTGTTCAGGTGTTAGTTCATCATTTCTATCCATAATTTTTCCTCCACCTATATAATTGCCACGGATTTCGTTTTTGTACAAAAAAGAGAAGAAAAATTTTAATTTTTTTTAGAAGCCGCAAAAAAGCGCTGGGCTAAATGGGCGTTAAACAATTCAACCCCAGACGTCACAACAAGGTCTGGGGCTGTTTTTTTTTTGATGTTGTTGTAAGATACCGTCAGATTTTCTTTTAAAATATTCGACGGAGTTTTAATAATTTACGGCTTGATTTTTCAAGCCGTAAATTATGTTTTATGCCTGCACTGTAATATGCTTTTGTAGTTCGAGAACCTGTTCCAGTGGGAGGCCGGAATAAAGAGAGACCTTCTCTGGTTTGAGCTTATCAGATAACATTTTTGTTGCAATTTCCTCAGCTTTCTGCTGCATGCCTTCTTTGCGCCAACCTCGGATGCTTGCTTCTTCGTTAAATTCTGTAAGTAATGTCATCTTTACCTCCGCCTTTTGTTCCTTTATGAAGCCCTCTAAAAGGTTTTGTTCACTTGCCCAGTCAATAGCTTCATCTATGGCCTTCTCATTTGTCATTCCTTTTTCTTTGTTTTCGTTAATCCGGCTTGTGAACTGAATATAATCATACAACGCTTTACATTTATTTTGAAGAGATAAATTATAGTCTTTGTTAATATTTAAAACTCTTGCAGTCCACTCAAATTTACCACTTTTATCTTCAATCATAAACGCATCAGAAAGTCTCATTTCATAATCTTCATCGCGGTTTGTATCGCCATTATAAAAGACAATGTAATTTGGATTTGGAATTTTAATCATTTTACTTGTTGTAAGCTGTTCTTCCGCATCGATAAGATATTTATGATATAGCTGTGCAAAATAAAAAAAGCCTCTCAGCGGCATATTTTGATTTGTTGTACGTTGATGTTCGTAAAGTGTTAGCTGGGAATCAATCAGGAATGAAACATCATTGTGCATTTTGATGAAAAGTACATTTTCAAGGGTATTGAGTTTCAGAGCATTCGGGTCTTTATAATTAGTGTTATTGAGTGCGTTATAAAGCTCAAGCCGCCACCGCTTACTGCGTTCCGAATCTTTTCCAAAAACAGCTATAAACAGGCTGTCATAAACTTTACTCTGAACAGTAATTTCTTCTGTTTTGTTTTGAATTTGAGACATAGTGTTACCTCTCATACAGTAGAATAAAAATTTGATATGATGCCGCTATTAGCATCATAAAATTCCCCTCCCCATATAAATAGTCTCAAAGTGCACATTTTAGGAAATGATTGTTGTAAAAATCTGATAAATAATTCTATAATTGCAATTTCGAGTTAAAAGTGGTACTGTGCACGGTAGAGGTGAAATATGGAAAAGAAAATTGTGAACAACTATGGTTCCTTTGACGTGGTTTTTGAGAAGTCGAAGGGTGCAACAATGTGGGCTAGTGACGGCAAAAAGTATATTGATTTTATTGCCGGAATTGGTGTTAACTGCCTTGGTCATAATTACAAGCCGCTTGTTCGGGCTATCTCTAAACAGGCTCGCCGTCAGATCCATATTTCAAATTACTATTTTTCTGATGTGGGCCTTGATTTTGCTGAAAATCTTTTGCGCCTTACAGGTTTTGAGCGTGGTTACTTTGGAAACTCTGGTGCCGAGGCGAACGAAGCGGCAATTAAGCTTGCCCGCAAATATGGTCAGCTCAATGGCGGTGCTAAGCGTAAAACAATTGTAACTCTGGAATCTTCATTCCATGGACGTACTCTTGCAACTCTTACTGCAACCGGACAGGACCGCTTCCATCCAGAATGTTTTGCTCCTTATCCGGAAGGCTTTAAGACTATTAAGGCAAATGATTTTGATGCTCTTAAAACTGCTTTTGACGATACTACTGCAGCTTTGTTTATTGAATGTATTCAGGGTGAAGGTGGTGTAAATCTTATAGATCCAAAATGGGCACAGGCTGCTGCTGATGCTGCTCGTGCTGCCGGCGCAATTGTAATGGCTGATGAGGTTCAGACTGGTGTTGGAAGAACAGGAACTTATCTTGCGAGCGACTGGCTTGGCTTTAAACCAGAGGTGGTAACTCTTGCTAAGGGAATTGCAGGCGGTGTACCTATGGGAGCCTGCCTCTTCCGTGGTAAGGCTGCAGATGTTTTTGTTGCAGGTGATCATCAGTCAACTTTTGCAGGTAACCCGCTTGCCTGTGCAGCTGGTCTTGTTGTTCTTGATACAGTGAGCGACCCGGCCTTCCTCGACAGAGTAAATCATGCCGGTGACTATATCCGCGGTGCAATTGCGAGTTGGAATCTTCCTATTGTAAAGGATGTCCGCGGTAAAGGTCTTATGATAGGAACTCAGATTGACCCGAGCATTAAGCCTTTTGATATTGAAGTGCGATGTCTGGAAAAAGGTCTTTGTACTACAACAGCCGGTTCGGATGTAGTTAGATTCCTGCCACCGCTCAATATTTCTGATAAGGAAATAGATGAAGGTCTTGCAATCTTCAAGAGTGTGCTTGAGGAATTCTGCAAGAAATAAGTTTTAGAAAACAGAAAAATGAGAAGTAAATATCAGGTAAAAACGCATATTTGTACTCTACTCGTTTTTCTGTTTTTTTCATTTTTTTCTGTAAAACTTTCGGCGGCCGGGCTCCTTTTAAAGCCCAGAAAAATGTTCGTTGCAAAAACAGAACATTTTGAAATCATTTATTCTAAGGAAAGCGAAGAAACTGCGGCCATTCTTTCTGGTGCCGTAGAATCACTTTACAAAAAAGCATGCCTTGAACTTAAGGCAGAAAAAAATCTTTTTATTCCGGTTGTAATTTCTCCTGATTCAGATATTCTTTCTGTGGAGTTTACACCTTCTCCTTACGACCGTATTATTGTTTTTGATTCCCCTGCCGATTATGATACTTCAAATTATAATGATTCTCTTCTGGATTTATTTTACAGGGAAATCTATAGTGCACTTATTCAAAAAACTCGAAGCCCGATAAATGAGTTATTAGCAAAATATATAGCAGGAGAAAACTATCAGCCGGCGACAGTCTGGAATCTTCCTTTTTCTTTTGTTGATGGTGCGGCATATCTGGAAGAAGGGAAGAACGGGTTAGGCAGAATTAACGACGGTTATTTTTTACAAATTCTGTCGCAGGCTAAGCTTGAAAAAAAGTTTCCCAGCTGGATGCAGGTTTCGACAGTGGTTGATGTTCCACCCGGAGAGAAAGTCGTGCAAGCGGCGGGAACTGCTTTTTCTGCTTTTTTGATTTCGCAGTATGGGCTGGAAGAATATGAAAGGCTTTGGAAGGAAAGTGGGAAAATAAATCCTTTTTCTGTGAAGCAGGTATTTTACAGGGTGTATAAAAAAACTCTTTCGGAATTGTGGAAGCAGTTTGAAGAGTCTGTGCCGCTGCCTTCTGAACTTGCTGAGCTTGAGCGTCTGGAACAGTGCTCAAAAAGATTTTTGGAAAATGACAGACAGGCTGATTTTGCTCAGGTACTTTTTACTAAGCAGGGAATTGTGTGGTACGACAAAATCAGGCATGAAGTTGATATATATGACGAGAATGCTAAGCATAAAAAGCGTTCTATACTTTTTCTTGCTGATGCAGTTGAAAAAATGTCGCTTTCGCAGGATGGCCGTTATCTCAGTATTTCTTATGTAAAAAATGAAAAGAAAGAAGAGCTTTATTCCTGTTTGACCAGCATTTATGATTTAACTGAAAAAGAATTTGTTTCTGGTGTCTGGCCCTTGAGGGAAGCTTCGTTTGTTGTTTGCAGTAATGGCGAAACGGCCTTGTGTGGTGTGAATGTTAGAGATTCAAAAGCAAGGCTGCAGGTTTATGCCATTCATGCAGATGAAGAAAATGATGATGAAGAAAACCTTTCGTTAATTTTTGAAAAAGAGTTTTTACGTAATGAAGTACCTTTTTCTCCTGTTTATGCGGGGAATGGTTATGCAGCCTGTATTGTTACAGGAAATGCCCGTCAAAAGCTTTTGAGAATTCCTTTTGAAAATGGAGCAGAAAAGAGCGAAGAAAAATATCAGCTTGATTTTTTGAATGGACAGTTCAGACTGCGAAATCTGCTTTTTAATAAAACAGAAGATTCAGATTTTTACACTTTTGAGTTTGGAATTAATACTGCGGGCGTTACGGCTTTTACAAGAACTGGAATTATAAAGCTTGATGATTCTTACAGACCGGAAAAAGTTTTGTTTATGCAGTCTGATGTTTCCGGGGGAACTTGTGAACCGCAGGTGAATAATGGAGAGCTTTGTTATATTTCAAGAAAATACGACCATAACGAGTTTCGAAGGATTTCCCTTTCTGAACTTGATTTTGCTGAGGGTAGTCTTGCCCGCGAAAATCAGACTTCTCCAAATCTGCCGGCTCACACCCTGCTCCCCGCCACTGCGCCTGACTTTGCCCCAACCCTTGAAAATCCAAAAACATATAATCCTTTTAAATACCTGATTCATTTGTCATACAGACCAGGCCTGCCAATTAAGCTTATAGATTTTGATGAAGGGATTCTTTACTGGCTGGGGCTTGGTATGTCTGTGGTAACCCAGGAAGATCCTCTGTTGAATAATACGATTATACTTTCTGCCGGCTGGAATTATGTACCGATGGATTTCTCCTGGACGGTAAATCTTCCGTCGCAATATCTTACAAGGGTAAGGCATGAATCAACAAAACTGGGTAAAGAAAAATCTGCGGCTATTTATATAGAAAATTCTTCCACTCCTGTAACAATAAAAGCGGCTGCTTGTTTAAATTTTAACATGGAAGGCGGCTATGATTTTAAGGCTCAGGCCGGAACTTCCTGGTTTATTCCTCTGGGACTTGCCATCAAAAAACTGACTTTTGATTTAAGAGGCATTTATACGGCTTCTACAGATTATTTTGACCAAGAGCTTGCAGAGAAGGAACCAGAAAAGTATCCGTCGCTTTCTAACTGGCCTTATTTCAAAGATGCATATGAGCTTTGGGAATTTTCGAGCTCGATGGAATATTCAAATATCCATCAGTTCGGGCAGTCTCCTTTTGAACAAAGAGGTTTTCGTGTCGGAGCCAGATTTTATACGATGTGGGATACAAAAGAGTCGAATATGAATTTAGGAGCTTACGGTACACTTGCTATTCCAAGACTCACTCCTTTACATAACAGGCATGGCTGGATTCTCAGTGTGCCTGCAACTTTGTCTGTGGACTTTATAAATAAAAGCGGAAGAGCTTTTGAAACTACAGAAGAAATACTTCTCATTGGTAAAGAGATTCATAATGGAATTGCACCTTTGTATACATACTTTAGAAGAATCGGTTTAAAGGCAAGTCATAGTTTTAATATGAAGTATCATATTGAACCGGGGCAGAAACCTGATATCAGGAATAAAGATTATCTTTATAACGTTTTTGCAAATGCGCATATAACAAATGTTTTTTCTTTGATTCTTGATATTGATATAAATATTCCGGCTGGAAAACTTTCTTCTGTACCAATAAGCTCATATATAAAGGCGAGCTATTGTCCGGAAGAACAGTATTTCAAATTCGGTTTTGATTTTCGCCTGAATTTTTAGTATATTATAATTGTAAGTATATTGGCGGATTTTCGCCTTTTATTTACTCAGGAGGATATAAAAATGATTGAGGTTTCCCACGTTTCCCGAAACTTCGGGGATTTTCGTGCGGTAAATGATGTCAGCTTTTCAATTCCTACAGGGCAGATTGTAGGACTTCTTGGCCCAAACGGCGCTGGCAAAACTACTACAATGAGAATGATTACAGGATTTCTGGAGCCTACCTCAGGTACGGTTACTATTGACGGAATAGATATCTGCGAAAATCCTGTTGAAGCAAAAAAGAAAATCGGTTATATGCCGGAATCAGCTCCACTTTATGGAGAAATGATTGTTGAAGATTATCTTGTCTACATTGCAAAAATCTATGGACAAAATCCGGAAGAAAAGGTTCCTGCTCTTTGTGCAGAATGCGGACTTAAAGAAGTAATGAGTAAAAATATTTCTGAGCTTTCGCGCGGTAACCGCCAGCGTGTTGCTCTTGCTCATGCTCTTATGAACGATCCTGAAATCTTGATTCTTGATGAACCTACCAGTGGTCTTGACCCTAACCAGGTTGAAGATGTTCGTGCAATTATCCGCGAAATTGGTAAAACTCGGACTGTAATTGTTTCTACTCATATTCTTAGCGAGGTTGAAACAATCTGCAGTCGTGCAATTATTATCAGCGGTGGTAAGCTTGTTGCTGATTCTTCTATCGAAGAACTTAAGAACAGTATTGGAACTTCGTCTACGGTTTATGTTACTGTGGGCGGCTCTGGTGCTTCCGGGGCTGTTGAGCTTGCAAAGAGTATTTCTGGAGTTACTGGTGTTACTGCAAATTCTGTTGAGAATGGGCTTACACAGCTTGTTGTTTCTGTTAATGGAGATTCTGAAATAAGACCTGCGCTTATCAGGAAGCTTGTGGATGGCGGTTGTGATTTGTATGAGGCGGCTCTCAACAAGAATTCTTTGGAAGATGTATTCCATACTCTTACGGAGGCAAAGTAAATGAACAGTTCTGCAATTATCATCATGAAGCGTGAGCTCAAGGCTTATTTTGCTTCTCCTGTTGCTTATCTGGTTTCTGCATTATTTTTGATTATTTCGGGTATTTTCTTTTATTTTGGATTTGCCTATCTTTATGGCGGATTCTTTCTTATGGATAGAGCAGAGCTTAGAGCTTTCTTTTCTGCCTTGCCTTTGATTCTTTCCTGCTTTATTCCGGCACTTACAATGAGGCTTTTTGCAGAAGAAAAAAGAGCAGGTTCTATTGAAACTCTTATGACTCTTCCTGTTACTGAGCTTGATGTTGTAACTGGAAAATATCTGGCATCTTTTATTGGAACGCTTATTATGTTGCTTCCAACTTTGCTCTTTATTGTTCCTGCAGAGGTTTTTGGTTCTCCAGATTATGGTCCGATTATTGGAGGCTATGTTGGAGCAATTTTCCTTTGTGCAAGTTTTACGGCTATTGGAATTTTTACTTCTGCAATTACAAAAAATCAGATTATTGCCTTTCTTGCCGGAATTGCAATTTGTATTGTGCTTTCGCTGATTGATTATCTTCTTATGTTCCTGCCTTCTTCGCTTTCAGCAATTCTTGGATTCCTTTCAGCAAAATCACATTTTACTTCTGTTTCGCGCGGAATTATTGATACAAGGGATTTTATTTATTTTATTTCCCTTACTGCTTTGTTCTTTGCAGGAACTGTAAAAGTTCAGCAGGCTGCTAAGGCTTAATGGAGTTTATGATGAAAAAAATAATTCAGTGGCTTAAAGGTCCTAAATCAGATTTTATTCTTTTTGTAATCTTTCTTGTGCTTTTAAATATTGCAGGACATAAGGCATTTTTACGTTTTGACCTTACTGCCCCAAAATCTTATTCGCTTTCAAAAGCAAGTAAAAGTCTCGTAAAGAATCTGGATTCTCCGCTTTCTGTACGTGTGTTCTTTAGTGATAATCTTCCTTCTACCTACAGCAGTGTTTCGCAGTATGTAAAAGATATTCTTGTTGAGTATAAGGGGGCTGCAAATAAAAACTTTTCGGTTTCTTATATGGATATGTCAAAACCGGAAAACGAAGAGCTTGCCCGCAATCTTGGAATCCAGCAGGTTCAGATTCAGGAAATCAAAAATAACGAAGTTGGACTCAAAAATGTTTATATGGGTATTGCAGTTACTTATGGCGACAGCATAGAAATCATGAATCCGGTTCAGACATCTGACGGATTTGAATTCAATCTTACAACAAAAATGTCTAAGATGGTTTCTGTGGCAGATACACTCGCCGGTCTTGCTAAGAATGAAAAAATCTCGCTTACCCTTTACCTCAGCGACGAGCTTAAACAGCTTGGAATAAGCGGGGCAGAAGAAGCAGATAAAATTATTCGCTCAGCTTTTGATAATGTAAATAAACAGAATCTTGACCGTCTTGAATATAAAGCGGTAAGTCCTTCAGCAGAAGACGTAGAGGCCCTTTCTGCAAAATATGGAATTCAGACTGTTGCTTATAAGGACAGAGGTGTGGCAAAAAAGGCTGCTCTTGGTCTTGTGCTTGAACATGGCGAAAAATCTTATGCCCTTCCTCTTGAGGTTCAGCGTTCTTTCTTTGGTTATGCAATCGGCGGTCTTGAAGATGTTGAAACAACTTTGACAGAAGGCCTTCACAGTCTGCTTTCGAGCACAAAGGCAATTGGTTATATTACAGGTCATGGTGAAGTTGATCATACTTCTGAAGATGGTGCTGTGAATTTTGAAGCTTTGATTTCTGGCTTGTATGAGCTTAAGGATATTGATTTGAACTCAGATAATATTCCGGCTGGAATGAATTCTATAATCATCAATGGTCCTAAAATGGATTTTACCGAAGAAGAGCTTTACAAAATTGACCAGTTCCTTTTGCGCGGCGGAAACATAATGCTTTTTATTGATGGTGTTGTTGATGACGGAAGAAATCAGTCTTACGGAATCGGAAACTTTGTTGCTAATGATGTAAACATTGAAAGACTTCTTACAAAGTATGGCATTGCCCGCGGTAAGAACATGATAATGGATAAGAACTGTCTTAAAGATATGAATCCTCAGTACGGTGAACTTACTTATTACTGGGTTCCTACAATTCATAAAAAACAGCTTGCAAAAAAATGTGTAATTACAAATAACCTTGGTTACGTTTATCTTTTGCAGAGTGGAAGTCTTGATCCTGCTGTTGCAAAAGAGAATAAAAATATTAAGGTAACTGAGCTTGCAAAATCTTCTCCAGAGGCATGGATACAGGAATCTGGAATTACATTACATCCACTCTATATTACACCTCCAGCAGATGCTGCATCTTTTGCTCAGTATGATCTTGCCCTTCTTCTTGAAGGTAAGTTTGACAGTGCTTTTGACGAAGCTCCTGCCGCTTCTGCTGATGAATCTCTTGTAACTTCAAGCTTTGTAAAATCAAGTGTAATGCCTGGAAAACTTTTTGTTGCAAGTTCATCTGCAATTACTACACGTCAGGTAATTGATGAAAACGGAAAGAGCCCGGTTTCTATGTTCCTTATGAATGTTGTTGATTATTTGAACGGTAACGAAGATCTGTGTACAATGCGCACAAAGAGTCTTTCTGTAAATAATCTTACAATAAAATCAACTGTGGCTGCAAACTTCTGGAAATTCTTCAATTCATTTGGAATTGCAATCTTTGTTGTTATTGCTGGTTTGATTGTATGGAGACTTCGCAATGCACGTCGTCATGCCATCAACAAAAAATACAATCCTGATGATACAAGAACAATTACTAAATAGAAGGTAGCGATATGAAAACACGAAAATTAGTATTGATAGTTGCCGATGTAGTTCTGCTGGCTGTATGTCTTGTGCAGTTCATTCTTTCGGCACGTGATACCACAAAATATTTTACTTTTAAAGATGAGCCTGATTCTCTGGAAATTGTAACACCACAGGAAACAATCAGCCTTTATAAAGAAGGAGAAGACTGGTTTATTGGTGAAAAAAAATATCCGGCAAGTATGAGCATGGTAGATTCATATATTTCTGCAATCAAAAATATTCGTGCCCTGGATAAGGTTGGAAGCATTGCAAACGGAAATAATGTTGAACGATATGAGCTTACAGACAGCAAAAAGACTATTGTTACTGCTAAGCTTGGCGATAAGGTTTTGCGTACAATCGAAATTGGTAAAACTGCGGTTTCTTCATCTCAGTGTTACATGACTGTAGACGGCGGAAAAGATATTTATCTTGTTTCCGGCGGTGTGAATGATACTTTTGATACAAGTGTTGCTGCGGCTCGTACAACAATCGTTTTGAATCTTAACTCAGATGAGATTACTGGTGTTGCAATTACAGATGCTGAAGACAAAACATGGTCTCTTTCTCGTATGGGTAATGGTGACGATGTTGTATGGAATGTAAGTGGTGGCGAAATTGAACTGGATGAAGGAAAGGCTAATGTATGGCTTACTTCTTTTGCTTCTCTTTCTACACGCGACTGGTATGCTGAAGATGCTGTACTTGAAGGAACAAGGGCGGTATCTGCAAGAATCACTTACAATCTTAAGGATATAAAACTGGAATTTTTTGCATTGCCAAAAAATAATGAAAAAGATTTGCAGCAGTATTATGGAACCTGTAGCGAAACTCCTTACCGTTTTAAGGTAGACGAAAAAACTGTAAAGCAGTATCTCAAACCTCTGGAAGAACTTGCAAAATGATTAAACTTGTAGCCTTCTTAGGAAATTACGGCAAAGAATACGAAAAAACAAGGCATAACGTAAGCTGGTATTTTGAAGATTCTTTGCCATTTGCGGGAAAATTGAGCTGGCAAAATAAGTTTAAAGGCGAGATTGCCAGCTTTACACCACAAGAACTTTCTCAGTGGGCCTGTGACACAAAAATCTGTTCAAAAAAAGACGGCTCTCCAGTGTTTGTACCCGAAGAGTCGCCGTCTCATATTTACTTTCTAAAACCTCTTACTTACATGAACCTTAGTGGCGACAGCATTATCGAAGTCGCTAATTTTTATAAAATCCAGCCTTCAGAAATGATGGTTGTGCATGACGAGCTTGAACTTGAGCCAGGCTTTGTAAGCCTTAAATGGAGCGGCGGACTTGGCGGTCATAACGGGCTAAGAAGTACTAAGGCTGTTTTGAACACACCGGATTTCTTCCGGCTCCGCTTTGGTATAGGCCGCCCAGATAACGACAATATTGGTGTTGCAGACTGGGTATTGAGCCGTTTTACCGCTGAACAGCAGGAGCTTATGCAGAATGTATTCAGCCAGACAAATCTGCTTCTGGTAAAAGTTCTGCTTTCAAAAGAACCAAAAGATCTCGTACAAGGCTGGGGCAAGAAAAAACTCATTTAAAAATACCGTCATTGCGAAAAAAACAGTGACAAAATTACAATTCTCATGTGTTAAAGTTTTATAGATTATATTGACACATTTACTGTATCACTGCATTATCTGCTCAATACAAAAATACGGAAAATGTATTAGAAAATATATCTGGTAAAAGGAGTTATTAAAATGGCAGTTGTTAGCTTAAAAGACGTGCACAAATTCTATCCTCTCGGAAAGGAAAGAATTGAGGCAGTTCGTGGTGTTTCCTTTGATATAGAAAAGGGAGAGTTTGCTGCAGTTTCTGGTCCATCAGGTTCAGGTAAATCTACAATTCTGAATATGATTGGTTTGATAGACCTTCCAAGCAGCGGTTCAATTATTATTGGCGATACAGATGTTTATAATGGCGTAGACCTTGCAGATGCAGAAACAGTAAATACTCGCTGGTCTTCTGCAGGTCCAGATAAAAAAGATGGAAAGCGCAAAAAGGTTCGCATTGCAATTCCTTCAAAGCTTGACCGCAGAATTACTGCACTCCGTCGTTCTCATCTTGGTTTCATTTTCCAGACTTTCAACCTTATTCCGGTATTGAATGTTTATGAAAACATTGAATTCCCTCTTCTCCTTGAATCAAAAGATAAAAATTCAAAGAGCCCTGTTGACGATTTTTCAAAAGTTCAGAAGGAAGAATGGATTAATTATCTTATTGAAAAGGTTGGACTTACAGACTGGAAGACACATAAAGCAAACGAACTCTCTGGCGGTCAGCGCCAGAGAGTTGCAATTGCACGAGCTCTTGTAACAAAGGCTCCTGTAATTCTTGCTGATGAGCCAACTGCAAACCTTGACTCAAAGAACTCAGAACAGATTCTTAAGCTCATGAAATCCTTAAATAAGGATCCTGATTTGCAGACAACATTTATCTTCTCTACACACGATTCTCGAATTGTAGATATGTGTAATCATGTTGTTCATATTCTTGATGGTCAGGTTATCAACGACGAGCACAAAGAAGGTTCAGACGTTTACAAGATTTAACGGTGGTTTCGATATGCCCTACGGGCTACTCAACCACCGGTGGTTGAGCGATGCGAAATACGTAACTAACGGTGATTGAGTGATGCGAAGCATCGTATCGAAATCACCATTCAGGAGATTTATTAGATGAAAGACATAATAAAACTGGCCCTGCGGAATTTAAAGGAGCATAAATCCAAGACCCTCATCATTTCTATGTTCATTCTTTTTGGCGTAGCAATTGTTGTGATGGGAAACTCCTTCCTTGAATCGGTAAACCGCGGACTTGAAAAAGACTTCAGGGCAAATATAACAGGCGATCTTGCAATTTCGGTTATACCGGAAAAAGGAAGCGCCATTGATGTATTTGGTGTAAACAGCACAAATATTACAAGTGAAATACCACAGATTCCGGCACTTGTTGACCTGGAAAAAATAGAAGAAATTCTTTCAGAAACTGATGGAATTAAAAAGCAGGCAAAATTAATTTCTGCTCAGGTAATTCTTTCAAAGGATGCTGAAATTGATTTTTCTGTAATGCAGGATGATGACAAAGATATTGGACTTATGGATCTTCCAATTTCTATGCTCTTTGCCGGCGAGGAAGGAAAGTTCTGGGATCTTTTCCCTGATTTGAAGATGATTGAAGGCCGTTATCCTGAGCCAGGTACTAACGAAATTATTGTTGATACACGTGTTATCGATAACTTTGCAAAGACCTGGAACAATACTCTCGAGCTTGGAGATGATGTTCTTATGGCCAGCATGGGTGGTGTAATTCGTGAAGCAAAAGTTGTTGGAATCTTTAAGACTGCTAATGAATATTCTGCTATGTTCCAGAGTGTTTATTGTGAGCCGGCTCTTGCACGAGCTTTTGCAGAACTCACTTATGCAAACTCTTTCAGTCAGGAATTGCCGGATAGCGTAGACCTTTCAATTTCTGAGATGTCAGAAGATGATTTCTTTGGTGGAGATGATGATTTCTTTGATGACATTGAAAGTGACACATCTATTCTTGGAAGTTCTACTGATTTTGACAGCATTCTTGGTGATACAACTTTGCGTGATCAGTTGAACAAAACAGATGACGGTTCATGGCAGTTTGTTCTTGCAAAACTTGATAATCCACATGCAGATAAAAAGCTTGTTGCAGAACTGAATAAACGCTTTAAGGAAGAAGGTTTGAATGCCCAGACAATGGACTGGAAAAAAGCAGCTTTCTCTTATTCAGGAACAGTTGAAGGAATCGGCTTTATTTTCAACCTGCTTATCATAATTCTTGCAATTGTAGTATTCATTATCATTATGAATACAATGGTTGTTTCTGTAATTGACCGTAAAAGTGAAATTGGAACAATGCGTGCAATTGGTGCAGAAAAGAAGTTTGTAAAAAAACTCTTTTATTCGGAGGCTGTAATTCTTACAAGTCTTTCTGCTCTTGGTGGAATTATCTTCGCCTTTATCTGTATGGCAATTTTCAATTCCCTTAATATTGCAGTAACAAACTCAATTGCAAAAATGATTCTTGGCGGCGGATTATTACACTTTAGTCCAACTCCAAAAATTCTCATTACAACTATTCTTGTTGCACTTTTGGGAAGTATCATCAGTAACAGATATCCTGTAAAGTCTGCTCTCAGAATTACACCGATTAAGGCTCTCAGCAAGGAATAGGGGGTAGTAAGTTATGAAGACAGTATCATTAGCGTTAAGAAACTTAACCAGAAATAAAAGACGTAATGCAATTCTTGCTGTAGCAATTGCTTTTGGATTTTTCGTTGTAACTGCTATAGACGGCCTCACAACCGGAATGGTAGGAAATCTCGAAAATCAGATTACACAGCTTGTTGGTGGTAATGTAGTTGTTCAGGGATTGGAATGGTTAAATTCTGATACTCCAGGCGGAAAAGCAAAGCTTGTAAATATTGTACGAGACAGAGACTATGCAAGAAAAATTGTAGATGAACTGAATATTAATTATGATTATTATTCATGCTTTACAATGTCCAGTGGAACTGTAATTTTCAATGGTAAGAAATCTGCAATCCAACTTTATGGCCGCGACTTGAATGAAAAGAGTTTAAGAGATTCTTTCCAGTTTACAAGTGGAGGCGTTGATGCAGTCATGAAAAACGGTTTGATTATAAGTGATAAGGTTGCTGAATCTTTGAACCTTCAGGTTGGTGATGAAATTATTTATTCAACCTGGACTGTTTACGGGCAGAATACTTTTGCTGACATGACAATTACCGGAATCATCAAATCAAACAGCTTTATGAATTCTATGCAGGCTTATGCAGACATTGAAGATGTAAATGAAATTGTAGAAATGCCGGAAGGCGGATATTCAATGTTCTCACTTTATCTGCGTGATAAAGATCAGCAGACAAAAGCGGCAATGGCAATTGAAGCAAGAATCCGTCAGGACAGCGAGGTTAATCCTGAAATCAATGTAACAAGTCGTCTTGAAGCAATGAAAAAATATCCTACAAATGTTGGAAAGGGTATTGAAAAGCAGGTAGACCCAAAGAAGCCGGAAAACGAATGGAAGGGTGTAAAATACGCAGTAGAAACTTTGTATGATGAAATCCCTCAGATTAAAACTGTACTGAATATTGTTCACATCATTACAACTGTAATTCTTATTGTAATTCTTATGATTGTAATGGTAGGCGTATCTAACACATATCGTATGGTTTTGTATGAAAGAATCCGAGAGATTGGAACAATGCGTGCGCTTGGTATGACTGGTAAAGATACCCGCAAGGTATTTACAAATGAAGCTGTAATTCTTTGTATAATTGGTGCACTTGCCGGTTTGATTTTTGCTGCGCTTGTAATGGCAATTGTTCACTGCATTCCAGTTAATAATGATGCACTTTCTTTCTTCTTGCAGAAGGGACACTTTTCGTTCAAGATTTCGATATTCTCAGTTATTCTTCAGTATGTTATATTGATTGTACTTACTACATTCGCTGTAAGAGGAAGTGCAAAACAAGCTGCCCGTATGAGTCCGGCCGAAGCACTGAGAACTGTAAAGTAAGTTTACCATCGTAAAGAAGGAGTATAATAGAATGAAAAAATTACTTATTATATTGGGAGCTCTTTTACTGACAGCATCCACAATTTCAGCTCAGGTTTCTGCAGACATTGCTGAAAAATGTTATCAGATTATGGAAAAAAGCCAGGATATTCAGGCTTATCATGGAGATTATTCTGCAACTGTATCTCTTGTTGTAGAAAAGCCTGGTAAACCAAAGGAAAATATTCAGTACAAGTGGTTTGAACGAACAGACACAAAATTAATGACAGTTGTACAGCTTTTTCCAGATGCAGATAAGGGAAAGGGCTTCCTTCGCAATGATGATAACATCTGGTCTTATGATCCTATTTCCCGCAAGTTTACCCATACTTCAATTAAGGAAGCTCTTGGAGATTCAGATGTTAAGCTTGATGACCTTGAAAGAAGTACAAAATACTGGCGTGATAATTATGAAGTATTTTCTTACGAAGAAGGAACTCTTGGAAAATATCCTGTAGATATTATTGTTCTAAAGGCAAAATCAAAAGAGCCTTCTTATGCAAAAACAAAATACTATGTTCGCAAGGATATTCCGCTTATTCTTAAGCAGGAAGACTTCTCTGGTTCAGACCGCCTTATGCGTACAATGTTAGTTCCAAAATGGTCTAAGGTTGAAGTTCGTGGAAAGGTTGGTTATGTAGCAAGCCAGGCAATTCTTCGTGATGAATTAAACAAGGGCGAACAGACACAGCAGGTAATTTCTGACCTTACCTTTGATACTCTGCCAGATAAGATTTTCACAAAGGCATATCTGGAAGGACTTAATTAGCAGCCTGTCATCCCGAACTTGTTTCGGGATCTATTTGGGAGATTTAAATGAAACGTTTTATTATTTTATTGATTATCGGGTTGTTAACGGCCTTTGCTTTTGCCCAATCAGATGACGACCTTTTTGGTGGCAGTGACGATGATTTTTTTACTGATGACAGTATTGTGGAAGTCAAAGACGTATCTGCAAAAAGTGATTTGAGTAAAGGTGTAATTTTTGATACAGGCAGCATCAAAGTTGGTGGCAGCCTTTCTGCCGGAATTACAACAAATACCGTTTTGTATTCTCCAGAAGAAAATGATTTAGGCAAGAATATTTATGCTTCAACACTTAAGCCTGATTTAAGTGCGATGCTTTCTGTAGATGCTCGTCCAACAGAAACACTTCGTATTTATACAAAATTTGGATTTGCATATCCATTCCAGAATAAAGCAACTGCCAATGGAAATTCAATTGTTATTGCCGACTGGTTTAAGCTTAAGGAATTGTTTACAGATTTTTCTCTGAAGGATACAGCCTTTTTCCGTTTTGGTATTCACACTGTTACCTGGGGAACAGGATATTTTTTTAGCCCGGTATCAGACATGATTAACACAAGTTCAATTGATCCTGAAAATCCGGAAAAGCAGGTAGATGGAGCTCTGAACCTTAGAACTCAAATTGTATTTCCAAACAGCCAGAACTGTTTATGGTTTTATGTAATTCCTTCTACAAACTTTACAAATCAAACTGCAGAAAGCTATATGCGGGAAACTGCCCTTGCCGGTAAATTTGACCTTTTAATCGGAAACTGGGAATTTGGAATTGGTGGATTTTATAAATATCAGAATGCACCAAAGGCAATGCTTACTGCAACAGGAAGTTTGAGAAAAATCGGCTTTTTTGGTGAATTTGTTTACAGTTATGGTTCTGCCAGTGAATGGGCAAGAAATAACAACTGGGATGATAAAACAAGTATTATTCAGGCTACAGCAGGTTTCAGTTACATGTGGAAAGAACCTCAAATTACTCTTGCCGCTCAGTATTACTTTAATGGAAATGATAAGGACCCTGCAGCTTACGTAATTGGTGGTCATAATATTGCAGCTTTGTTGAGTTTTGGAAAACTCTTTAACAACAATGATTTTACTGCAAGTATTTTTGCAATAGGAAATTTCGGAAGAAAAGAAATGACTTCCGCAGAAAGAGAAATGCTTAAACTTTCTGGAGCGACAGACGAAATGTTAGCTGCTGTAAGTGGTACTGCTCTTACAAGTACTGCAATGCTTTATTATTCACCAATTAAAGAATTAAAGGTAGGTCTTGGGCCAAGCATTACATTTAAGACATTCGAAGCTAATCCTACTATTTCTTTAAAACTCTCTGCTACACTTGGTGGTGGTAAGTTCTAATTATATAAAAGGATGTTTAATAAGTAGAATGAATGCTGAAACAAGTTCAGCATGACAGGTCACTTTTAAACATCCTTTTTTTATTTTAAAATTTTGGAACTATTTTCTTTTTTGTTTCTTCTACAATTTTGGAGAACTCTGAAACAAAGCGCTCTTCGCTAAAGGTTTTTGCATGCGCTGTAATTTCAGCTTCTTTGAACTTTCCTGCTGCATGTAATTCTTCAAAACGTCCGATGGCTTCTTCCAGTGACTCAACAGTCTGATTGGCGAAGAAAACTCCGGTTTTTCCATCGACCACCGTCTCACAAGCACCACCCCGTCCAAACGCAATTACAGGTGCGCCGCAGGCCTGTGCTTCAACCGGCGCTAAACCGAAATCTTCTTCTGCACAGAAAATCATTCCTTTACAGCGCTGGAGGTTATTTCGCAGAAGCTCATCGCTGGCACGGCCAAGGAAGGTAATATTGCTGTGACCGGCTGCCATAGTGCGGAGCTTTTTTTCTTCGCTGCCGCCGCCGATAACTACGAGCTTCTTGCCGAGGTTTATTGCGGCCTTCACAGCAAGATCAATTCTCTTATATGGAACAAGGCGTGAAAAAGCTACATAAAAATCTTCGCGGGGGAGAGGAGGCTCTGCAGCATAAAAACGGTTAATATTCACCGGAGAATAAATAACTGTTGCTTCGCGGTTCCAGAACTTCTGGATTCTTCTTGCAATGTAGGCTGAGTTTGCAACAATTGTATCTATTCGCTGTGCAGAAACATAATCCCACAAACGGATTTTAGGCATCCATTTATCCATAAAGAAGCGTGTAAGTTTTCCGCTGCGTTTTTTATAATCAAAATATAAATCCCAGGCATAGCGCATTGGTGTATGAATATATGCTACCTGAGGAATATGAGGAGGAACTATAACTCCCTTGGCACAACTTGAACTTGAACAGAGAACAAGGTCATAACCGGTAAGATCAAAACTTTCGAAGGCTTTTGGCATAAAAGAAAGCAGCTTTGTGTAAATCTTTGTTGCACCCGGAATTTTCTGAAGTTTTGAAGTATAGATTTTACTTCCTTCAAAGTGACCTTTCATTTTTTTCTTGTCATATACCAGTGTGTAAATATCTGCCTGGGGATACATTCTGAGCCACAGCTCTACGAAGGTTTCGGCACCGCCGTAGTTTGTGAGCCAGTCATGAACAATAGCTACTTTCATTTACTGTCTCCTGAAATATATTCTTTTACAAAATCGCTAAGTGTATATTTTTCATCTACAAGAATGTTTGCTTTACAGCCGGCATTTTTTCCGCAGTCTGTATCGCGGTAAGAGTCGCCAACCATAAAAGACTGAGAAATATCAATGTTAAAATCTTTTTGAGCCTGTTCGATTAAACCTGTAGCAGGCTTTCGGCAATTGCACTTTCCTTTATAGGCAATCCTTTCTCCTTCAAAGCCAGAATCCGGATGATGAGGACAATAATAAAGTGCATCGATATAAGCGCCATCTTTTCCAAGTTCTGTTTCAAGCTTGTCGTGAATCTGCTGAAGAGTTTCAAAGCTGCATTCACCGCGTGCGATAACCGGCTGGTTAGTAATTACAATTGCAAGGTAGCCTGATTTATTGATTGCTTTTACTGCTTCAGCTACGCCGTCAATAAGTTCAAGCTGCTCCGGGCTTGTTATAAAACCTCTGTCTTTGTTCAGAGTTCCGTCGCGGTCAAGGAATACTGCCTTTTGTTTTTGTGAAAGATTTTTTGCATAAATACGACCACACTGTAAATCTTTTTCTGTCTCATAATAGCGGTCTGGAGTTCCCATATCTTTTATGTATTCCGGGGTGTCGTAAGCAAAAATCTTTCCGGTTGGAATTGCAGGTTTAAGAACATCGCGGTCTAGGTCTATTTTGTCTGGAGTTTCTGGATGACGTGGCTTGTAATTTTTTTTTGTGTATTCAAGAAGTTCCGGCGAAATAATTTCGATTCCGGCATTTACGCGGTTTTTGTAATAAAGCCGTTCATCTTCTTTTGCGAGCCATTTTGCAACACGTTTGCTATCACGAGGCAGTTCGCCTTCTTTTTCTGGAGGCAGGATTTCGGTAACCAGAAGGGAAGAATCATAAGGGTGGCCATTAGGATGAGCCATAAGACTTGCCCAGGCTTTATGTGATTTATGGAATTCAATAAAACGGGCAAAGTCCAGATTGAACATTGTATCGCCGCAGAGTAGAAGAAAATCTTCTGAAAGACCTTCCATCTTAAAGAGTGCACCTGCGGTTCCCAAAGGATGGTCTTCATTAAAGTAAGAAATCTTTACACCGAACTTAGAACCATCGCCAAAGTATTCCTGAATCTTATGTCCAAGGTGACCTGTTACCAGAGTGATGTCAGTAATTCCAGAATTCAAAAGATTTTCAATCTGATGCTGGAGAATTGGTTTTCCGCATATTTCAATCATTGGTTTTGGAACGTCGCTTCTAACACTTGCGATTCTGGTTCCAAGCCCGCCGGCCATAATTACAGCTTTCATTGTGAGTCCTTATTTATTCTTTCCAGAAGTATTCTTCGATTGTGAGACAAAGAGCATGATAAACAGGAAGATGAAGTTCCTGAATCTTAAAGGTTTCAGACTGCGGTACTACGATTGAGATGTCGGCAAGTCCTTTAAGCTTTCCGCCGTTTTTTCCTGTAAGTGCAATTGTCTTAAGTTTTTTTGCTTTTGCAACTACGGTAGCATAAACTATATCAGCAGAATTTCCGCTTGTAGAAATTCCAAGGAAAACATCATTTTCATTTCCGTAGCCGTTTACTTGCTGGGCAAACATTACATTACCATCTACATCATTAAGACTTGCTGTCATAAGTGCTGCATTGTTTGTGAGTGCAATAGCTGGCAGGGAGCCCTGAAGTTTATCAGAAAGATAGGCTCCTGTATCTCCGTCAATCTTTTTGAGTTCTTCGATAAATGATGCATCTGGAGTTCTCTTTTTTACGAAAGATTTTAATAGTTCTCCGGTGATGTGATCGCTGTCTGCGGCACTACCACCGTTTCCGGCAGCAATCAGTTTTCCGCCTTTTTTGTATGATTCAATTATTGTTTCTGCTGCTGCACGAATATCTTTTTCGCAAACAGAAAGTGAAGGGTATCGTTCAATAAGTTCTGCTATATAGTCCATAAAAATCTCCTTAAAGTCGCCTGTCTGGCGTTTTTATTTTTCAACATAAGTTTCAGGACTATAATGAATAACTTTTGTTCCATCATTTTCAAAACTGAATGGAACATACATCTGTCCTGCAAGAGCTTTTTTAACATCAGCCTGTTTGTCTTTTGGAACGTAGAAAAGAAGGAAGCCTCCGCCTCCTGCTCCAAGAAGTTTTCCTCCAAGGGCTCCGGCTTTTTTTGCTCTTTCGTATTGTTCGTCGATTGAGTCTGTACTGATTCCGCTTGAAATACCGCGTTTAAGCTGCCAGGTATAGTCCAGAAGTTTTCCAAACTCATTCAGAGATGTGTTTTTATCTGTAAGGATTTTTTCGGCATCATCAACAAGCCTGTACATTTCAAGCAGCTGTTGAGTTTTGTCTTTCATAGATTTTTCAGTTCCCTTCTGAATATCAGATGAGAAGCGTGAGAAACCTGTAAAGAAAAGCATAAGGTGTTCATTCAAAAGTTTTTTTCTTTCAGGATTGATTATTACCGGATGTACTGTGTAACCGTCTGCAGAAAAGTTTATTCTGTTCATGCCACCAAAGCTTGCGGCAATCTGATCCTGAATACCACCGGCTTCTTTACAAAGTGTACGTTCAAGATATATTGCATCATCGGCAAGCTTGCGTTTGTCGGCATACTGACCTTTGAGAGCATAGAAAGCAGACAGCATACCAACTGCAAAAGATGAACTGGTACCAAGACCACTGCGGGCAGGAAGATCACTTTCGTAGGTAAGTCTTATATCATGCATATCAAGCCATTCCATTGCATTGCGGATGGCCGGGTGCTGCATTTCAGAAAGATTATTAATCTTTTCTTCTCTTGAATATGTGACGTGGGTTTTGTAATCAAAGAAAGGAGGAAGGTGTCGAACTGTTACATAACAGTATTTGTCGAAGGTTGTAGAAATAACAGCTCCTCCGTGCTCGTTATAAAAACCGGAAAAATCTGTACCACCGCCAAAAAAACTCATTCTGAATGGGGTTTGTGTAATAATCATAATACTTTACTATATATTTTAAAGAATTGATTTTCAATAATATATAGAAAAAAACTTAAAGTATGTTCTTAACCACACCTGCAATGAGAGTTGCTGTCTTTTCCCAGCTGTAAAAGGCTAGAATTTCCTTTGGGTCGGAAACCGGTTGCGTCAAAAGCTCGTCCAGATTGATTTCTGCGTTGTAAGGGTCTATATAATGGGCACTATCCTTATAAATTTCAGGTAAACTTGCGGCATTAGAACAGATTGCAGGGGCACCCATAGACATTGCTTCAAGTGGTGGAAGTCCAAAGCCCTCGTAAAGAGAAGGGAATAGAAAAGCCTTGCAGTTTTTCATAAGACGTTTTGCCTGTTCATCACTTACATAGCCGAGGTAATGAAGATTCTTTGGAAGATCTGCTTCTGTAAAATTTACAGCATGCTTTTTAAAATCCAGGTGACCGGCAACAGCAAAAGTTGACTGCGGATTAAATGCGGCTGCTTTTTTTATCCATTCAAAGTTTTTATTTTTAGCGAGGGTTGCCATGCAGTAATAAAAATCTTTTTGATGAAGGAAAGGAAAATCTTTTTCTATAGGTTCATCGGGAATATTTCCATTAAAATGCTGCCAGCCGCTGTAAACAACGGTTATTTTTTCTTTAGGAATTTTATACACTTCAGAAATCTGATTTCGGCTGAATTCGCTTACCGTGAGTACTGCAAGAGTTTTCTTTGCGCAGGCTCTCTGCTGAATCAAATGCCATATTCTGATTATTTTATGCTTCGTTGTTGTAACAAATTCCGGATTTACTTTATACGAAATGTCGTGAAGGGCTGCAATTCCTTTTGGGGCAAAAAATGGAACGGCATTACAAAAATGAAGACCAAGTGCATTATTCTTTCTGATAAATTTTGCAAGATGAATCTGTTCCCAGCGGATTCCCTTTGATTTTCCAACGGTAATGATTTCAATATTTTTCAAATCCGGGAGAGCTGAATTTTTTACGGCCGGAGAAATTGCAAGGTAAACCTTTAATCCGAATTGAGAGGCTTGTTCATCAAGCTTTTTTGTAACTTCCCAGGCAAAGCGCTGAACCCCTGTTATTTTCTGTTCCAGAAATTTTCCATTGATTACAATACAAGAAAATGTTTTTTTCTGCATATTTATCCTCTTAGTCTTCATAGAAAATTTACCATATTATCTGGGAGCTATCAAGGCAGGCTCAGGGCTTCCGCATTATAAACGCTTATCCGTAATGTTGGCGCGAAGGAGCGGGGCGTGGTTCAAAAACACTCTTTTTGTGGCTGCTGCGAAGCGGCAGTTCAATAGTTTCTATACCACAAAAAGCGTGTAGCGCATTATTGCGCGGTTTTGAATCACGCAACCGTGACTGGGAGCCAAAAATTCGGGATTTTTGTTTATAATGCGGAAGCCCTGAAGGCAGGCTGTTCAGTGATTGAAAATTGTACGTATTACTTCTATAATTATAACATTCTTTTGAGTGCCTGCCTGCCAAGCTGCATTCAGCAACCCGACGGACATCCACCCTCATTCTATCAATTCTTTTTATATAGGAAACTATTATGGTTATTTTAACATTGAACTGCGGTTCATCATCTGCAAAGTATCAGGTTTATGACTGGGACAACAAAGAAGTAATGGCTAACGGTGTTGTGGAGCGCATCGGAATTGAAGGAAGCTGCATTACTCACAAGGCTAAGGGAAAGAAAACAGAAATCGAAAGCCCTTGTCCAACTCACAAAGAGGCAATCGAACTTATCATTAAAGAAATCACTGACCCTGAGGTTGGTGTAATCAAATCTATGGAAGAAATTGGAGCTGTTGGTCACCGCGTACTTCATGGTGGCGAAAAGTTCACAAAGTCTGTTCTTATCACTCCAGAGGTTTTGGAAGGTTTCCGCGAGGTAGTAGACCTTGGACCTCTCCACATGCCTGCTAACATCATGGGTATTGAAGCTGCTCAGAAGGTAATGCCAAATGTTCCTCACTCAGCAATCATGGATACAGCATGGCACCAGACAATGCCGGAAGAAACTTTCCAGTATGCAATTCCACGCGAATGGTACGAGAAGTATGCTGCCCGCCGCTACGGTTTCCATGGAACTTCATTCCTTTACACAGCAAAGCGCGCTGCAGTTCTCCTTGGAAAAGATCCAAAAGACTGCAACCTTATCATCTGCCACATTGGTAATGGATCAAGCATGTGTGCCGTTAAGAACGGTGTTTGCTACGATACAACAATGGGTATTACTCCTCTTGAAGGTCTTGTAATGGGTACACGTTCCGGAGACCTCGACCCGGCTCTTCCATTCTACATTATGCGAAAAACTGGTATGAGCGCTGACGAAATGGATAAGGCACTCAACAAAAAGTGTGGTTGTCTTGGTATCACAGGAAAATATTCTGACCGCCGCGATATTGAAATCGACGCTGCAAAGGGCGACAAGCTCTGCCAGCTTTCTATTGAAATGGAAGCTCTCCGCATTAAGAAGTACATCGGTGCTTTCATGGCAGAACTCGGCCGTGTAGACGCAATCATCTGGACAGCAGGTGTTGGCGAGCGCGGACCAATCACTCGTATGAAGGCTTGTTCTGGTCTTGAAAACTACGGTATCAAGATTGACGCACAGCGCAACGAATGGTCTTTCACAGGTAACGCAGAAACCTACATCCACGCTGATGACTCAAAAACAAAGATTTTCGTAATCCCAACAGACGAAGAGCTTGTAATGACAGAAGATGCCTACGCTCTTATGAAGGGAACTTACGACGTTCACACAAACTTCAAGTACAGCTTCCAGGATCCTAACTACGTAAACAAGGCCCGCGAGGAAGGCTTGAAGGGCGACCTCCAGAAGCGTCCAAACATCGCAAAGATTTTGGCTCGCGACATCATCGGAAAATAAATCCACACCGGTGATTGAGTAAGCTTCGTAAGAAGCTGTATCGAAACCACCACACCATTATAAAAAACACGGTGGTTTCGATACACTTCGCTTCGCGAAGCACTCAACCGCCGTGTTTTTTTTTTATTTAAGCTTATTTATTTCGTCTACCGTAAGCCCTGTCAGTTTTGCAATCTGTTCTGTTGGAAGGCCCTCTTTGATGGCATTTCGGGCAACCTGTTGAATACCATCGGCTCTTCCTCGTCTTTCTGCTGCATTAATCATTGTTTTTTCATCAGAAACATGCATCCAGTATCGGGTTTCATGATACCAGTTAATTTCGTCCTGGCTTATATTCTTTAAGACTGTAACTGCCATTTTAATCCCCCTGTTGCATTCTGCAAGTTTATCGACGAATTCTGTTTTTTCAGGTCTCGAGGCATACAAGAAGAATTTACCCCACATCTGGACAGGTGTCAACAAAGAAATATCATCAGAAACAGGTTCTATTTTCGGTAGTTCCATAAAGATGACGTTTAGCATTCTGGCTATAGTTCGTCCATTTTGATTTCTCATCAGATAATAACTGATACAGTCTTTCTCAGAATCATCAAAAATGAAATTAAGAACAGAAATCTGAAAGGCCTTGGGCGTTTCCTTCCAGTCGAGACCTTTTGTCACGTAATGATTGTAGAGATGCGCTACATGATACTCTGCTCGTCTTCCAAAGTGATTATCTTTATTCAGACCTTGCATCTCAATATTAACAACCTTTCCTTCGATTTTACAGTTGATGTCAAACTCTGATTGTTTGTCTGTGTTAGTTTCTCCGGAAAGTTCATTTGGCTGTAAAACAACATTAGAAACTTTCTTACCGATTATATCAGTGAGAAAACAGGTTAGGGCAATGTTGGATTCTTTAGATTCGTTGGTAAAAAGAATTTTGAAGATTGGATCAGCGCATGGATTCAAGAGCGCTGTTGGCGATGGACGTAAAGATGGCATCACGGATTTTTTTAAGGATAAGGATGATGTTCACGTAATTATATCTACGACGAGTACGCCGCATAATGAGCGCTTTCAGTATGAGTATCAGTACTGGATGGCTTAAAAACAATTAATGATACTTATGGTCACGAGATTGGTGACCTTGCAATTAAAACAGAAGCCAAGGATTTGCTTAAGGCTGCAGATAAAAATCTTTATGAAGAAAAGAAAATTAAACATGCAAAAAAATGTTAAATAAAAAACATTTTATCATTGCAGGATTATTCGAAAAGCGTCATAATTCTTGCGTATTGAAATATTGATTATAAAGTAAAGGAAGGTTTTTTATGGATTTAATGAAACTTCAAAACGGAAGTGATGTCCGTGGTGTTGCCATAGAAGGTGTTGAAGGTGAAAATGTAAACCTCACTCCGCAGATTGCAAAACAGATTGGCTGTGCTTATGTAAGCTGGCTTGCAAAAAAACTTGATGTTGATGCAACCGCGCTCAGACTTGGTGTTGGACGCGATTCACGTGTAACGGGACCGGCTCTGGCTGAGGCTCTTATTGAAGGAATGATTAGCGCTGGTGCTACAGTTGTAGACTGTGGTATGGCGACAACTCCTGCAATGTTCATGTCGATTGTTTTTCCGGAAACAAACTTTAATGGTTCTGCAATGATTACAGCCAGCCATCTTCCTTTCAACCGAAATGGAATTAAATTTTTTGATATTGACGGTGGTCTTGAGCACGAAGATATTACAGAGATTCTGAACCTTGCAGGCTTTTTGAATCCGGCAAAGGTGAATGCTCCTGTTGAAAAACTGGATCTGCTTACTATTTATGCTGATTATCTGCGCGGAAAAATTGCTGATGGTCTGGCAAGTCTTGGCAAAGGTGATAAGCCTTTGAGCGGTCTTCACATTGTAGTTGATAGCGGCAATGGTGCCAGTGGTTTCTTTGTAGATAAAATTCTGCAGCCGCTTGGAGCTGATACTACAGGAAGCCAGTTTCTTGAGCCGGATGGAATGTTCCCAAATCATATTCCTAATCCGGAAAACAAACAGGCAATGGAAGCAATCCGTAGCGCCGTTTTAAATAACAAAGCAGACCTTGGTTTGATTTTTGATACTGATGTAGACCGTATGTCTGCTGTTCTCAGTGACGGAAGCGAAGTAAACCGAGACTCTATCATTGCTATGATAGCTGCTATTCTTGCTCCTGAATATCCTGGTTCTACAATTATTACAGACAGTGTTACTTCAGACCGTCTTACATACTTTTTGCAGGATGTGCTTGGTCTTAAGCACCTATGTTACATGCGTGGTTACAAGAACGTAATCAACAAGCAGAAGGAATTGAATGCAAAGGGTATTGTTGCGCCACTGGCTATGGAAACTTCTGGCCACGGTGCTCTTAAAGATAACTACTTCCTTGATGATGGTGCCTTCCTTGCAGTAAAACTTGTAATTGCTTTGGCTCAGGCTAATGCCCAGGGAAAGAAGCTAGACAGCCTTATCGAAAAGCTTCCTCCACTTGTTGAAGAAGGTGAATATCGCTTTAAGATTTCTGGAGATGATTTTAAGGCTTATGGTCAGAGCGTGCTTGCAGAGTTTAAGCGTCGTGCCGTTGAAGCAGAATACGAAATGCCTGAATCATTTGAAGGTATCAGAATAAGCTTTAAGGGTGAAAGCGTTCAGGGCTGGATGCTTTTGAGATTGTCTCTTCACGACCCTGTTATGCCGCTTAATATCGAAGGTGCCCGCCCAGGAGATCTTGCTAAGCTTGTAGAAATTGCCCGCAAGCTTACAGATGGCTTTGACCGCCTGGACCGTTCCTGCCTGAAATAGATGCTGAAACAAGTTCAGCATGACCTATTTGTCGTCTGCATGACGTGTTTGTTGTCAGCATGACGTGTTAGCGTCACCCTGAACTTGTTTCAGGGTCTAATATAAACCGACAAAAGCCGTAACTGACTTTTCCGGCGCCATAATCAGTGTATCCATTAAGGTAAGCCCTATGCGGGTACAAGGCAGCAGCCGGAAAAAATCCTTCTGTACTTGCAGAGGTACATCGCCGTAGCCCGGACTGTAACGAGGTCTCGTTTTCAGTCCCTGCCCTGCGGCTATTTTTTTTATTTCAGCATTTACTAAATCAACAAGTTCTTCTATAAACATAGCGCCGGTCGCCTGCAGAATACTTGCGTAAACCGGGTCCAGCGAAGAGTAGCGGCGGATGAGTGCGTCTACCTGCGGCCCGATAGTTGCAGCGAGCAGGGCAACCTGAGAACAGCCCGACAAGTTTCTGCCCAGGTCGCGTGACTGCAGTATAACATCCGCAAATGATACGGTGGTTGAGTAGTCCGAAGGACGTATCGAAACCACCTGATTTGTCGGCTCATAAGGTGGTTTCGATACACCGCTGTCGCGGCACTCAACCACCGAAAGGTCATATATTTCAAAAACCGCCTGCGCCTTCATAACCGCCTGCATCTCGCCAGCCGCCTTTTCCATCAGAGCCGAAACATCAGCCTCCGGCGGCGCCGCACGCCTGTAGCCCAGATAGCGTGCTACCTCTTTAAAGTCAGGTGAGAAATCTTTGTTGTCTGGAAATAAGAAAGTTGCACTCATAAGATTCTATTCCCACAGAAGCTGCAACCCGTTTTCTTCGTATTGCGGGAACTTTTCATCTTTGCTGATTAAAACTAAATCATTACGAATAGCCTGTTGAATCAGCATACGATCAAATGGTTCATGATGATTCTCTTTTTGAGGGATTTGTCCAATACTTATATAATCATAAGGTTCAGGATTAAGAATGTTAAAATTAAACTGCTCTGCAATATGAGGAATATGAAGAACGTTTAGCTTGCCTAGATTTAGTTTTTTATTTTGGTGTTTAATTGCTATTTCCCAATAACTTATTGGACTTACAAATATGGTGTTAGATTCATCTTCTAATAATTTTAAAATCTTCTCGGGTAATTTATATGATTCCATGATAGCCCATAAAAGAACATGTGTATCAATCAAATATTTCAAAGCAGCTCCTACATTAAATCGTCCATATCATCAAAAAGCCATTCAGGAGTTATTTCAAACGATTCATCTTCCCAAAATGGTCCCAAATGATTATATAATCCTAGAGGACGTTTCTTACGTTTCGGTTTTTCTGCAGGTTTTGTAAGACATGCTACAGGTTTCTTTAGGCGGCCATACAAAATTTGAATTTCTTCGCCCTGCATAACCTCTTCGAGAACTGAGGAAAAATGTGCTTTAAAATCACCAACTGTCATTTGTTTCATACCTATAAGATAAAGTTAACTTGTCAAGTTGTCAAGTTTAAAAATGTTGAATTAATAGTTAATATGTTTGTCAGGTTTGCACTGGATGCCCTAAGCCATGAGGCAGTAGAAGATTATGCTAACGAGCATGACATCCCAATTACGCCAACCGATCCTAAATCAGTAGATGATGGAGAACCTTTTTCTGGAGTAGAACTTGGCGCACTTGATAAAGCTCTTGGACTTAATGGTGAAGGTCAACCACCGACTAATTACCATATAGATTATAGGTTTGATCCAGAAACAGGTTTAAATGTAGGAGATATCATAGGAGAAAATGGTGAGCATTTAGGTAAAATAACACAAACACCAGGTAGTAATAAATTTAAGATAGAAAATTCTAATCCTCCTAAAGGAGCAGAATCTCAAACTAGTGAAGTTGAAGTAGATCAAGAAACAGGTGACACAGGTGACCCTGAAATTGAAACGCAATATAAAGATGGTAGTAAAACTATACAGACAAAAGATGGTACTAAGTATATTGGACCTGATGGAAAAGAAAACGATACAGCTGGATGCTAATAAAAAAGAGGCAACTTTAAAGTTGCCTCTTTATCTTAGAGTCCATTCTTATATTTTTGATAATTATCGTGGTCAATTATCTGAGTATAATATTTAATTTTTAATTCATAATCTTCAGTAATTCTCCAAAGGTTTTTCATAATATCTAATGCATTACGAGCCCAAATATTTGGAAGGCAACCAATGCCTTCTCCTAAGAAAGGAATATCTAAGATATTATCATCAGTAGATAGTTTTATATTAAAACGAATTTTTTCATTTTTATCAAATAGCTTAAGAATAACTTCAGGATTACGACCTTCAAGTTGACCATTTGTATTTTCTCCAATATAAGTAACTCTTTCATCATCTTTTAAGAGAAGAACAAGGCGTTCTCCAGCTGAAGAAGTATCGTCAATGAGAACTATAATTTTTTTATATTTTGATTTTTTAATCTGTTCAACAAATTTTCGGCATTCATTCGACATACCACCTGTGCAACGCAAAGCGTCAATAATTAAATATTCTTTTTTTGGAAGATTTATATTTTCAAATGTATCATTAAAAACACCGCCATCGATTTTAATCACATAAGATTTTTTAGTTTCTAAGATGTATGTATTATCAGCTTTTATTTCTTTCATTCCTTCAAAATTACATTCTGTCGCACGATTATCATTCCAATCTCCATACCAATCATACCAACTCCACTTACCAACTCTCCAATCTTTTTCACCATTACTTGGATAATAAAACATAGTCTCATTTTCAACATAACCTTTTTTCAACAATTCATCTTTTGTGCCATATTCATTTGAAAACAAAACTCTCTTATGATAACTACCACCAGTAAGCCATTTTCCATTATCATCTATAATCCGAAACACATGATGATTATCAAGTGGCAACAAACCTTTTTCATCATTAGGTCTAAAAAATGACTCAATATATTCAAACATCTCACCATCAATCTTCATATTATCCAAACGATGAACATCAAAACCTCTTTCTACCATTTCTGGATAAAAAATATAATCAACCAAAGCCTGCTCAATCTTTTTATTATCCTCATCAATATCATCTCTAATTACAGGATGAAGGAGGTCTTCTCCACAAACATTAAAAAGTGCGAAAATTACAAAAAATAAACTAAGAATAAATTTCTTCATATTGGGTTCCTTGTTATTATTTTCTCACATATTTGAATAGATGCAAAGAGGAATATTGTTCTCTGGACAAAAACTACTATGGATTTTTGAAATAAACTGTGCTAAATTTATAATTGCTGGAGGTTAATATGATGTATCCATACATGACATTACCTGATGACACAGAGATTACTCATTCAGATATTATAAATAATAATGGTAAAGAACAGGTGCAGGTTTATATAGAGACTCCTATTGAAGGAGGTTTTAAGGATGCAACATGTATTTTGCCTGATTATGAATGGACAGTTCATGGTTATACTGAAGAAGAAATGAAATATTTTAAGGACTTTGTAGAAAAGGCCGCTCATCTGTTCTTTAAATTTGCAAGAAGTAAAGGATTTGAAAATGCCTCAAATTTTTAGTATAGGTTCATATCTTGTTTATTTCTGGTCAAATGAAGGTGAACCATTGGAACCTATTCATGTTCATATTGCCAAAGGAAAACCAGAAAAGAATGCGACAAAAATATGGATTACAAAATCTCTTCATTGTGTTGTATGCAATAATAATTCTCAAATTCCGTCTCATGTATTAAACAACCTTTTAGAAATTATAGAAAACCGAGCTTTTGAAGTAGTAACAAAATGGAATGAACGTTTTGGAGATATTCACTTCTATTGCTAACTTCTTTATCTAACCCTCCAAATTCGCTAAAATAAAAATCATGGAAAATTACAAGAAAGAATTTATTGATTTTATGGTGCGCTGCGAGGTGCTTAAGTTCGGGTCGTTCACGCTCAAGAGTGGAAGACAGTCGCCGTTTTTTATGAATGCGGGGGCTTATGTGACCGGCGGGCAGCTTGCTCAGCTTGGAAAATATTATGCTCAGGCAATTCACGACAACTTTGGCGATGACATCGACGTTTTCTTTGGACCTGCTTACAAGGGTATTCCTCTGGCGGTTGTGACTGCGGTTGCCTACAGCGAGCTTTACGGAAAAGAAATTAAATACTGCTGCGACCGCAAGGAAGAAAAAGACCACGGTGCAGATAAGGGCGCAATCCTCGGCTACAAGATTAAGGACGGCGACCGTGTTGTGATTATTGAAGACGTAACAACCAGCGGAAAATCAATCGAAGAGGTTTATCCGAAAATTAAGGCGCTGGAGACTCAGCCTGGGGCAATCAAGATTGTTGGTGAGATTGTAAGCCTGAACCGCGAAGAGCGTGCTCCGGACAGCGACAAGGCTGCTCTCGACGTAATTACAGAAAAGTACGGCTTCCCGGCACGCGCTATTGTAAGCATGAGCGATGTTGTGGATGCACTTTATACAAACGGCGATAAGTCGGTAATTACTGATGATATCAAAAAAGAACTTGATTCTTATTATTCTAAGTGGGGCTGTAAATAGATGCTGAAACAAGTTCAGCATGACAATACTTTTTAGACAGCCCCCTCTTCTAAAGTAGACTTTATATGAATAAGAAATATTTATCAGCATTATTTATATTTTTGTTTCTTGCTTCTGCAATCTACGCACGTAAGCCTAAGACCAGAGCAGGTGGATATCCTAGATCGATTGTTGCCCTGTCGCCAAGTGCCGCCGAGATTCTTTTTACAATCGGCGCGGGAGACCAGGTTTCTGCTGTAAGTGAGTTTACAGATTTTCCGGAGGAGGCAAAGGCTAAGCCTGTAGTCGGCGGTTTTGACGGAAAAACTTTGAGCCTTGAAACTATCATGTCTTTTAGGCCGGACCTGGTTTACCTTACCGAGGGAATGCACAATTTTTTGATTGCGACTCTGGAAGCCAACGGAATTGCTTATTATGTTTCTAAGGGTGATTCTATTGCTTCAGTTGAAAAAGAGATTCTTGAAGTTGGTAAAATTACCGGCCACGAAAAAGAGGCTGCAAAAGTTGTAGACGGTATGGAAACAAAATTGAAGAAGGCTGTTACATCGGCTCACAAGGGTGGGGCTGCAAACTCTGACTCTCCCGTGAATGTTTACTGGGAAGTCTGGAATGCTCCTTATATGTCTGCGGGTGCCTCTTCTTTTATTAATGATGTAATCAAGGCTGCCGGTGGTGAAAATATTTTTTCTGATTTACCTGATACTTATCCTATGGTAAGTGAGGAGTCTATAATTTCACGCCAGCCTACAGTTATTCTGATTCCGGTCAGCACTGGAATGGCGGCTGATGCAGTTGGACTTCGTAATGGCTGGGCCGATATTCCGGCAGTGAAAGGCGCCCGCGTTTTTGTTGTAGATGATAACGTTTACACACGGCCAGGCCCACGTGTTGCGGATGTAGTTCTGGAACTTTCTGAATTGTTGAAATAGAGGGAAGATATTTTGCCTAAGAAGTCAAGTCATGCTGAACTTGTTTCAGCATCTTTTTATAGACCCCGAAACAGGTTCGGGGTGACAAATAAACTCTCTTTTTTCTGGAAAATCATTTCTCCCATCCTCTTGGCAATTTCTGTGATTCTCGCTCTTATGCTTGGCGCAGAAAAAGTAAGCCTTGCGGCTGTATTTGGGCAGGGAGATAAATTCGAAAATATCATTTTATGGCAACTGCGCCTTCCCCGCGTTCTGCTTGTTTTTATTACAGGCCTTTTACTGGGCGGAAGCGGCGCTGTTTTCCAGCTTTTTTTTCGTAACCCGCTGGCTGAACCCGGTATTATGGGAATCTCTTCCGGGGCTACACTTGGCGCAGTTATTGCAAGTATTGTTCCTGGGATGATGGCTTTGACTGGCCGGGATGGACTTGGTGCTTTTATTTCGCCTGTGAATCTTTGTGCATTTGCCGGTGCACTGGGGGCGGGCGTGCTTGTTACTTCTCTGGCCTTTAGTCGCAGAGGTAAGGCTTCTTCTGTTATGCTGTTACTTTGCGGTACGGCACTTGGAACTCTTTATTCGTCTCTCAGCTCAATGCTGCTTCTTACCTGTAACAAAGAACTTCATTCTATTTATACCTGGATTTTGGGAAGCTTTAATGGACGCGGCTGGAATGAGCTGTTTTTTATTGCTGTACCGGCAGCGGTATCTATAGTGTTGATGTTCTGTGTGGTACGACCTTTGGATCTTCTTACAGGTGGTGAAAAATCTGCAGCTGCTCTTGGCGTTGAAGTAGACCGTCTGCGTGTGCTCGTTCTTTTATGCGGATCTCTTGCGGTAAGCTGCGCCGTATGTGCGGGCGGAACAATCGGCTTTGTTGGTTTGATTGCTCCGCACATCGTGAGAAAATTTCTAGGCCCTCGCGCAAGAACCCTTCTTCCTTTCAGTATGATTTTTGGAGCAACACTTTTGCTGCTTTCAGATACCTTTGCCAGAGTGGTGATTGCACCGGGAGAGCTTCCAGCGGGAATCATCACTTCAATTCTTGGAGTGCCTTTCTTTCTGGCACTTTGTCTCGGGAGGCGGAAATGATTCGTAAGAATAAAAGTGTCGTTTCGATAGGATCTTCGGATTGCTCAACTATCGGAGAACTCCGTGTTTTAAATCTTTCTGCCTCTTATGGCGATAAAACGGTTTTATCTGATGTTAGTTTTAGTTTACAACAAGGAGACTTTATATGCCTCTGCGGGCCTAATGGGGCTGGTAAATCAACTTTATTAAGTACTATGGCCGGAGTTGCTGAAGCAGGACTTAAAGCTTTCGGGCAGGTTGTGTGGTTTCGATACGATGCTTTGGAAACTATGGTGGTTGAGTACGTCGCAAAGCGGCGTGTATCGAAACCACCTCGCCTGGAACTTGCAAAACTCATTGCCTATCTGCAGCAAAACGAATATTCAGAATGGAATTTCCTTGTCAGAGATTATGTTCTTCAGGGACGATATGCGCATAGTAATGGAGGACATTACGCGGCGGCGGACTGCGAAGTGGTGGACGGAGTTTTAGGCGAACTCGGTCTTTCAGATTTTTCACAACGCTATATCCACGAACTTTCCGGTGGTGAGTTTCAGAAAGTTCGCCTTGCCCGAGCCCTCGCACAGACTCCTCATTTTCTTCTCCTCGACGAGCCGGCCGCAAACCTAGACTATGTTTACGAACCGCATCTCATGAAGCTGCTTCGCGACACTGCCCACAAGAAAAATCTCGGAGTTCTCGCGGCCGTCCACGACATCAACTTAGCAGCCCGCTTTGCCGACAAAATCCTCCTGTTGCCACCTGCGTCTTCAACTTCAGAGGCACCGGACACTTCTAAGAATTCAGAGACCTCCAGCAGCAATAAAAAATCCGTGCTTTTCGGAACCCCATCTGATATAATGAATACAGATAATTTAAAGTATACATTTGGAGTTGATTTCGAATGCAAAGAGATAAAGTCCTTTCAATCATTACAATAATTTGTTTTTGTAGTATCGTCCTTATTCCACTTGGTCTTGCCCTGATGTGGTTTATGACTGCCTGGAAGAAAAAACGAAAAATCATAATCACCGGAGCCGGCTCCCTTCTTTACATTGCAATCGTAGCTTTTGTGCTTTTGTTAGAGCCTTCTTACAATACAGGCGGAGTTTATCTTCCATTTAAATACAAAGGTGGCGAAACAGCTTACGATGCTCCAGCCAACCCGGGACGTCCAAATAAAAAAGAAAAAAAGATTTCACCAGTTTCAGATAAAAAACAAAAATCCGAAAAGTCTGCTGAAAATCCCGATGAAGAACGCCTTCCACGTTCAGTTAAAAAACAGGGTGGCCGTGTACTTGGCCGAAGCTTTTACGTTTTCCTTTTCTTCTTTATAATTTTGATTCTTGTCTTGTGGCGTAATTTCCGCGCAGCCGGAAAAAAATCTGATTATGAAAATCCTTATGTAGATACAAATCTCTATAAGCTTCCTCTAACCGAAGATGCAAAAATTCCTATGGTCCATTTTCTCCGCCTCAAAACAAATCCGGGTGAAAGAATTCTTTATGCAACAGAAACAACTCAAAAAGACAATGAAGGTGATTTTGTTGTTACAGACAAGCGGACTGTAATCTTTTCAAAAACAGGTATAAAGGAAATCCCGCTTTCGAGTCTTTCCGCCGTACTTTCTGTTTCAAACAGTGTTATGCAGCTTACTGTTGCTGGTGAAGAAGGCGAACAAAAGCATTATATTTTTATGCCTGAAAGTCAGATGAAGTATGCTCTCGCAATAGTTCGCTGGGCATTCGGCAAGATAGCGTCATCCTGAACTTGTTTCAGGATCTACAGCTTAATCTTTCTGTCTTCTTCCTCTTCTGCTTCACGGAAAAGGATTACTGTAAAGCCTATAATGCGAACAAGGGTTGCATCAGTTTTTTCGCAGAGTTCTGTTGTGAGGTCGCGGATTTCGTCTTTGTATTCATTGAATTTTACTTTGATCAGTTCGTGTGCGGCGAGGGAATTGTCTACCATAGAAATAACGCCGTCTGTTACGCCCGCACCGCCAACAATTACAATCGGCTGAAGGTCGTGGGCAAGTTTTTCAAGATTCTTTCTCTGTTTACTTGTTAATTCAATCATGGCTTTATTCTAGTGATTAAAGGAGTTTGACGCAACCGTAGGGAGTATCGGAGTAGCTTTTGAAATCTTCTATGATTCTACGGGCCTTTTCGGAGATATCGGAAAGTCGAACAGATTTTACGTTGGTTGAGTCTGTCGAAACCACCGCAGAATTCTGTGCAACCACCAGAGGATTAATATATCTCTGCTTAACTTTCAGATTCACACAGAAGTATTCATTTTCTGGCAGCGCTTCATTTGTATGTTCAATTTTTGTCATTGTGCGGAAGGTTTTGTAGTATTTACATAATTTGTCATCTTCTGACGTCATTCCGAACTTGTTTCGGAATCTCTGCTCCGAAGATGTAATAGATGCTGAAACAAGTTCAGCATGACAGTCAAGTTTTGTATGACTGTCATGTTTAGCATGATTGTCCAGCCTCTCAATCACTTCACGCTCGCTCAAGGTCATAAAATCACTTTCGCTCAGTAGGCCTGCCTTTTCTGCCATGTTCATAATCTGGCCAAGCAGCTGTAGGGTAAGTTTATTTTCATTCAGTTGAAGAATGTGCCCTATCATACAAAAGTGCTCGCAGTAAAGCTCAGCCACTTCAAGACTGCGAAATCCCAGTTCATCACGGCCTTCTTCATTTTTCAAAATCGTAAGGTCATTATAGCAGCGGCGGATTTCTTCCATTGCCCAGCTGCCATCCAGAGCCATTCCAGACGGAAACATATATTCCAGCCTGTCCGCACTCAATTGCGGAATCTCATTATCTGCAATCGGGTAAATGTGATAGTCTTCAACCTGGGCGTCGGTTAGTCCGTCTTCTGCAAGCAGACGGCCAAGTTCGGCATCTCCACGAATAATCCTTGAAGTTGGTTCTTCCGTTGCCGTCTGTGTCAAAGCATCGCCTTTCCTAAAATCAGAAACATGAGAAAAAACCGGAGTTGAAATATCATGAAGAAGGCCTGCAATTGTCTGCGCCTTGTCGTGAGTAAAATGCCAGACAATAAGGGCAACCCCCTTGCTGTGGTCCAGGCGGGAATAATAAAAGCGGTTTTTATAAAGAGGTGTCCAGTCGGTTCCGCAAAGCAGCCCCACTCCGGCAAGGCGTTGCAGAACCGGCAGCTTCAGATATTTGTCCAGAAAAGACGGCCAGTCGTCGCGTGGACAAAGAATATTGAAATATTCGGAAATGTCACAATCAGCTGGGGCATAACGCGAAAGCATACTGCTCCAGTCATATTTATCAAAATAATTAGTCATATAAGGTCATGCTGAACTTGTTTCAGCATCTTGTAATGGATCTGAACCCATCGTGGGATGACAGGCTATTGTTTAATCTTTACATCCAGCTGGTTGAATGGAATGGAAATGCCGGCTTCATCCAGAACCTGTTTGATCGCAATGTAAAGGTCATTTTTTGTCTGAAGAAAATCTGCCGGCTTAAACCATACAGCAACAACAAGATTTATACTGCTGGCGTCAAAACCGTCGAACCAAACTGCAGGTGCCGGATCTTCCAAAACTGTTGGGCATAAAGAAGGAGCTTTCTGCAGAGTTTCCAGGGCCTTCCTCATATCTGTAGAATAATCTACTCCAACTTTGAGTGTGAGACGGCGCTTATGGTGATAAGAATTATTTGTAAGATTACTGTTTATAATAGTAGAGTTTGGAATACGAACCATCTGATTATCATAAGTATGAACACGAACTGAAAGCAACTTTACTTCATCAACAATGCCAGTAACGTCTCCTACAATAATCGTGTCGCCAACGTGAATGGAACCTTCTGTTAAAACGAACAAACCGCTGATCAAATTACTCACCGAAGTCTGTGCTGCAAAACCGATTGCAACTCCGGCAATTCCGGCCGCTCCCCAAATGGCTTTAAGATTAATTCCAAAAAGACTTAAAATATATAAAACGGCAATTACATAAAAACAATATTTCAAAAAGCGGAGAATTACCGTGCTTCTCTGAGCTGGAAGCTTTGATTCAGGAACACGGCGGATTGCCTTGGCTATGATGCGGAAAATTATTCCAATTATAAAAAGAATGAAAACAGAGCCAATAAACTTAAAAAGATGTTCCCAGGTAATAAAACTTTTAATCCAGCAAAATAGTGAATCAGTTTTATCAAATAATAAATCGTTAGCGGCGTTGCTAGCTGCTTCTCCAATAGAATTAAGTGTTTCGTTCATTCTTAAAATGTACCTTGCTTTTATTTTGATTTCAAGTGCGGGTCCCCTCGCTGCGCTCGGGGCGCTATGTCCGTGGTTCGCTGACGCTCAGCCTCCTCGGCTTCGCCTGCGGTGGCCCGCTTCGCGGCCACTCCCAGCGCTACCCGTTGTGTTTGCACAAATCACAGATTATACAATCTTCGCATTTAGGTGCCCTTGCTGTGCAGACGTAACGGCCATGTAACAAAATCCAGTGGTGGGCATCATGTAAAAAATCAGATGGAATACGTTCCAGCAGACTTTTTTCTACCGCCTCAGGAGTCTTTCCTTCTGCTAGTCCAATTTTAGGTGCAACACGCAAAAGGTGGGTATCTACCGGCATTGTCGGCTGATGAAAAATCACATTTAAAACTACATTCGCCGTTTTGCGGCCAACTCCCGGCAGAGTCATGAGTTCTTCTCGTGTTGCTGGAACTTCGCTGTTATAATCATCAATCAATTTTTTAGAAAGTCCAAGCACATGCTTAGCCTTATTTTTGTAAAGACCTATAGTTTTTATATATGAAATAAGCCCTTCTTCACCAAGAGCAAGCATTTTTTCGGGAGTGTCGGCAATTTTAAAAAGCGGACCGGTTGCTTTGTTTACTCCCTTGTCTGTTGCCTGTGCAGAAAGCACCACAGCCACCAGCAGAGTAAATGGGTTTACATAATCCAATTCTGAAGCAGGTTTTGGATTTTGTTTTTTCCAGCGAGAAAAGGCTTCAGTCATTTCCTGAGCAGATAAAAGCGTCATATCGGACAGAATAATATAATAAATTCTAAATCGCAAGTATAAAGAATATTTAAAAAAGAAAATTTCTGCTGTCATGTTAGGTCTTATTTTTTTAACATCAACAGTTATTGCAACTTTAAGTTATTATCAATCAAAGTATGAATTAACAAAAGCAAAAGTACGAATTAACAAAAGCAGTAGAAAGGGGATGACCAATAAGTATACATCCTAGTGTCATTCCGAACTTGTTTCGGAATCTATAGAACTAGATGTGGTGTAGATGCTGAAACATAGGGAGCGACACTGCTATGCAGTGTAAAAACAGTCCAGTGGACTGTTTTTAGCGAGTCTCCGAGCAGCTATGCTGCAAAGGTTCAGCATGACAATACTTTTTGGTCACCTCGTTTTTTTGTTTTCCTATTTTAAAGCAGCTTTAAGTGCTTCAACTTTGTCTGTGTTTTCCCAAGGGAAGCCTTCGCGGCCAAAGTGTCCGTAGCTTGCTGTCTTGCGGTAAATAGGCTGTTTAAGGTTCAAAGTTTTGATGATTCCGGCTGGTGTACAGTCGAATACTTTTTCTACAGCAGCTTCAATTGCGTTGCGGGGAGCTTTTTCAGTTCCAAAAGTTTCAACCATGATAGAAACCGGGAAAGGAACACCAATTGCATAGGCAAGTTCAACTTCGACGCGGTCTGCAAGACCGGCGGCAACAACGTTCTTTGCAATGTAGCGGGCCATGTAAGCTGCTGAACGGTCTACTTTAGAAGGGTCCTTTCCAGAGAAAGCACCGCCACCATGGCGACCCATTCCACCGTAAGTATCTACTATGATTTTGCGTCCTGTAAGACCAGAGTCTCCATCAGGTCCACCAATTACGAACTTTCCTGTAGGATTAATAAAGTATTTTGTGTCACCCTTCAAAAGGCCTGTTGGTTCAAGAACAGGTTTAATGATTTCTTCTATAATAGTCTTCTTGATTGTGTCATAATCAACTTCAGGATTATGTTGATGAGAAACAACAACTGTGTCGATGCGGCAAGGCTTGTTGTTTTCATCATATTCAATTGTTACCTGAGATTTAGCATCCGGGCGGAGCCATGTAATTTTACCTGAGTGGCGTAATTCATGAGCGCGGAGCAAAATCTGATGTGAATAGTAAACCGGGGCAGGCATAAAAGCTGGAGTTTCATTGCAGGCATAACCAAACATCATACCCTGGTCGCCGGCACCCTGCTGTCCTTCATATTCATCAAGACCTTTTCCAACAACACCCTGGTTGATGTCGGAAGACTGTGCGTGAAGGCGGTTCATAAAAATACAGTTAGCGCCGTCAAGACCAATTTCAGGAGCATTATAACCAATATCCAGAGCAACGCCGCGGGCAATTTTTTCAACCTGAGCATTGAATTTCTTTGTAAATTCAGCATCAACCTTGATATTCTGGAAGCCGATTTCACCACCAACCATCAAAAAGTCAGTTGTAGAGAAAGATTCACAGGCAACGTGTGCATCCTTGTCTAAAGAAAGACAATAATCGAGAACTGCATCAGAAACCTGATCACAAAGCTTATCCGGGTGACCTTCACCAACAGATTCAGAAGTAAATAAATAATGATTGTTAGATAAGACAGACATATTAGTCTCCTATTTAGCAAGATTTTTCTTCTCGTACGAGAAGAAGTCCGCCCTGCAATTTGGATAACTCGGCGGATAATAGATGTAAATAAATTGTTGAATAACTATATTGCATAAAAAAGAAAAATGCAATATTTTTACTACAAAAGGTTAGGGGAAAAAGTAAAAACTCAGGAGTTTATTAATGTCATTAAAAAAATCTTTTTCAAAAGATAAGAAGACCTGCACTGTTACCTTTGTTGTATCAAAAGAAGCTGCACAGGGAGCAAAGACAATTAATCTTGCCGGCGACTTCAACAGCTGGAGCAGTACAGACACCCCCCTTACCCTTGGAAATGACGGAAGCTTTTCTGTAAGTCTTGACCTTGCTGCAGACCGAGAATATCAGTTCCGTTATCTTTTGGACGGCTGCCGCTGGGAAAATGACTGGAAGGCCGACAAATACATTCCGGCTCCTTTCAGCAATGCTGATAACTCAGTTGTAGTAACCCGACAATAATCCGAATGGTGATTTCGATACGCCCTACGGGCTACTCAATCACCGGTGGTTAGTGGCCTGTAGGGCGTATCGAAATTACAGGTGGTTGAGTGTTCGCGAAGCGAATGTATCGAAACCACCAGTTACAATCTATCAATCTCCAACTTTATCATCCAGTTTAAAATTCACTAAATTTTCCAGATTCTCAATTTCTTTTATAAAATCAACAAGGCTTAGTCTGTCTGGAGTTTTGGTAGTAAATACAAGTATAGTCTGATTTTCAGGCTTGTTATATTCAATATTCATGTCATGGATTATAAAGCCGTATCGAAGCATAATTTCTGCCAAGAGATCTTTTTGAATATCAGTTCCGGAAAAGGTTATTGTAAAAAGCTTAGATTTTGCAGCAGGGAAGATTTTCTTTTCCAGACGGTTCATAATGAAAAGAACAATTGCCAGTGCCAGCATTGTAAGCAGGGCGGGAACATAAAGGGCAGCACCACAGGCAAGACCAACTGCCGAAGCGGTAAAGATAATTGCGGCAGTTGTAAGACCACGGATATTCAGACCGTAGCGCATAATTGCACCACCACCAATAAAGCCGATTCCAGAGGCAACTCCGGCTGCAATACGGGTAGGGTCACCTTCTACATTAAAAGCTTCAGCCATGTAAATAGAAAGAATAGAAAGCAGACAGGAAGAAATACTGATTAATACAAGAGTTCTTATACCAACCGAATGCTGACGTGATTTTCGCTCAATTCCAAGGCAGAAGCCACATGCAAAGCTCACTGCAATTCTAACGGCATAATCAGCATAAAGTTCGTAGTTCATAAAGTCTCCCATAAATTAGCGGAATAAAGCAAAGCCGGTAGAAAGTTTGGCTCCAACCTTATTCCATGTACAAGCCTGTTTTACCGTCTGCGGATTTTTCAGGGTTTTAACGGTGTTAAGTGCAGAAACAACCCAGTCGGCAATAGCATCTTCATTTTTGTAAAGCTCGTTTGTAAAAGTGCACTTTGCCAGAACTACAGAAAGATAATCGCGTTCGCCAGCATTTGCTGCAAAGCTTTCAGCAAGTGCACAGAAGGCGGCCTGCGCTGCGCTAACAATCGTACTTGCAGGTACAATTCCTGCTGTTTTTGAAGAAATCATTTCGTATTTTGAAGGAAATTCTTTGACAAGGAATAAAACGGAAATCTTTTCTTTACACTGGTCAATTCTTTTTAATAGTTCATTAGTTGAAAATAAAAAGCCGCTGATCATGGTATCAATTCCGTTAGAAAGATCTTCTGTACGGTCTAGTTCAAATTGAGAACAGAAATGCGAAGCATCAAAATAGAAAATCACTTCATCTAGAGCCTCAAGCTTGGTTTCTGCCCGAATAATAACAGAATGAGCCGAAACGGCAGATGATTTATTCCAGGTTGTTGCAAAAATCTTTTCAGATTCAAATTTTGAAGCATCAGCTTCGGATTTTGCCGTGCTAAAAACCGAGCGGCCAGAATCTGCCAGGGCTTCTGCAAAGCTAAGTCCATCCGGCAAATCCTTTCCAATAAACAGCGTGTTAGACATAACTCAATTATAACACACTATGGCATTGCAATCCATAGTATGTTATAATGACTAACTATGAAAGTTTGGATTAAATATTTAATAGGTGTTGCCTTAGGTGTGCTTGCGGCTTTTATTCTTCCTGCAGAAAATGTTGCTTTTGCAAACGCAGTTTCGTTCCTTACAGAACTTTTTATCAGAATAGGAAGATACGTTGTAGTTCCTCTGCTTTTTACGAGTGCTATTGTTGCGGTAAGCAAGCTCAGAACTTCCAAACTCCTGTTAAAAACTACCTGGCTCACAGTGCTCATTATAGTTGCGTCATCGCTTATTCTGACCCTGATAGGCCTTATTTCAATTCTTCTTGTTAAGCTTCCACGTATTCCTATTACGGTAGATGTTGCTACAGAGGCTTTTAATCTGAGTGTTAAAGGACTGATTCTTTCTCTTTTTCCATATTCTGGATTCGGGGCTGTGATGGAGGGGTCTTTTCTTCTGGTTTGTCTGATTTTTGCATTTATAATCGGTTGGGAAAGTGCTTCAGAAGAAACAACTTTTAAGCCTGTTTTTGTTATTTCAGATTCTTTTTCAAATCTTTTTTACAATATTGCCGCATTTTTTACAGAAATTATGTCTATTCTGTGTATTGCTATTGTATGCTACTGGACAATGGATTTCCGCAATGTAATTGAACCAGGAATCTATACTCCGATGATTATAATGTTCATTGTTGATTTTATTGTTGTGGCCGGAATTATTTATCCTATTATCCTGCATTTCGTGTGCCATGACCCGCATCCATACAAAGTCCTTTTTGCAAGTATTGCACCGCTTATACTTTCATTCTTTGGTGGAGATTCAAATCTTGTAATTCCTCTGGCTAACCGTCACTTGCGCGATAGTCTAGGAATCCGTCGTCGTTGCCGTGGTTTTACTTATCCATTATTTGCAATATTCGCCCGCGGCGGTTCTGCTCTTGTAACTACCATTTCATTTATCTTAATATGGCGTTCTTATTCAAGTTTAAGCATTCCAATGTCAGATATTCTCTGGATTTTTGGACTTTCATTTGGACTTTCATTTCTGCTGGGGGGCATTCCTTCTGGCGGAGCATTTGTTCTGCTTACAATTTTGTGCTCAAAGTATGCCCGTGGTTTTGAAACAAGTTTCCTTCTTTTAAAGCCGGCTTCTGTAATAATCTGTTCATTTGCCGCATTATTTGATACACTTACAGCAATGGTAGGAACTTATATTGTTGCAGTAAAAACCAAGAATATAGAGCACCATTCGATAACTCACTTCATTTAAGCCTATAATCGAAGAACCGTTAAAAAGCAAGCCGTAAGGGTTGCTTTAGGTTCATCGAAAGAATGGCTCAGAGGCAAGCTGTGCTTGCCGACTTATTAAAAAAAAGTTGTTTTTTTTTATTTATACTTTATAATTAACGATTGAAGAGGACAGCAACTTGGGAATTTCAGTCAACGATATTGTAACAGGAAGAAAAACCTTTTTCATTTTACCGGATACATCTTTGATGCCAGAATCTTATCTTGAAGATTATTTTGCTATTGGCTACGAATGTTATTATGTGCCTTTTGATAAACGTGTTAATATTCAAAAGAAAGTCAAAGTAATTACATCTCTTTTTAAGGATTTGATAATTTTCTTTAATATTGATTATAATCTCAATCTTCCTGATTTTAACTGGGGTGATTTTATATATGATTATATCCATGAAAATAATAATGCCGCTTCTGTAGGAATAATGTATACAAAACGTCAGACAAAGCTTGAAAAACAGGTTTTGGAGCGTAAATACCTTTATGAAATGGGAATTCGATGCGGTTGTATTCAGCTTGAGTATCAGAAAGCGCAGAATTTTGAGTTAATTGGAAAGATTTTGTATGCAAATCAGGCTCAGGGACGTAGAAAAACAATCCGGGCACTTTGTTCTTCTTCCTGTACTTATACTTACGAGTATGGACCTCATAAGGATTCTATTACTGGTACCTTGCAGGACATAAGTCTTTCGCATTTTACAATTTTGGTTAGTGGTGTAGGACTCGAAATAAAGCTTTACGAGAAAATTGCAGATGTTCATTTCAATATCCGAGGTTTTCTTTTCCGTTCAGATGCAGTTCTTGTAATGGAACGTCCTGTAAACGGTGATATGCTTTACGTATTTGCTTTTGTAAATTCAGTGGGTCAAAATGGACTTGATGATAGAACCCGCGGGCTTTTAATTCCTGCTTTGTATAAACTTCTTTCGGTCAATTGTAATGCAATTCTGGATCAAATGTATGCTAAGGTAAATGAGCAGGAAGCAGTAGATGAATTAAAGAGTGTAGATGATAATATTCTTTAACATTATGTAAAAGAAAGACTAAAAAATCTATTACGCACATAAGGTTGTCGGGGTTGACCCGACAATCTTTTTTTCACTAGAATAACTCCCACTATGGAATTTACACAAGAAACTATCGACGCACTTTCAGTTAATGAAGTGGAAATTATGAAAAAAATCGCGGAAGAGCTTAATATCCGCGTGCAGCAGGTGAGTGCAGTTATCAGCCTGGTTGAGGAAGGATGTACAATCCCATTCATCAGCCGTTACCGCAAGGAAAAGCATGACAATCTTGATGAGGTTCAGGTTCGCGACTGTGACCACCTCTATAAATCATATCATAACCTTGAAGACCGCCGCCTTGAAATTGTAAAAGGCATTTTTGCTCAGGGAAAACTTACTGAGACTTTGTACAATGCGGTTATGTCTGCTACTACAATGACTGCCCTCGAAGACCTTTGGGCTCCATTCAAGAAAAAGAAGAAGACCCGCGGTATGGTTGCCGCAGAAAAAGGCCTTGAGCCTCTGGCTGATTTTATTCTTGCAGACCATGATGATGGCGCGGTTGAAAAAGAGGCTGAAAAGTTTATTAAAACTGATAATGAGGACAGCGCGCTCAATGTTGAGTCAGTTGCAGACGCCCTCGCCGGAGCAAAAGACATCATAGCAGAGCGCGTTTCCCAGGAAACTTCTAACCGCGAAGCTGTTCACGACCTTTATATGAGAACCGGTACAATCAAGACAAAGGGCATCGTTCCGGAAGGACAGGATGCCGCAGTTGCAGAAAACACATCTACCTACAAAATGTACTGGGATTACTCAGAGCCTTTGAACGAGGTTAAGCCTCACCGCATTCTCGCTATTAACCGCGGCGAGCGCGAAGGTGCCCTGGAAGTTACTATTGATGTTGATGTTGATGCCGCTATTGCTGATTTGCAGCGTCGCGCAGACATCCACAATAACTATCATAAAGACGCAATTGAAGACGGAGTTGTGCGTCTTTTGTCGCCAGCTGTTGTTCGCGAAATCCGCAGTGACGAAGCAGACGAGGCCGATGTTCACGGAATCGGTATTTTCAGCGAAAACCTCAAAAACCTTTTGATGACTCAGCCAATTAAGGGAAGTCGTGTTCTTGGTGTTGACCCTGGTATTCGTACCGGTACAAAGTGTGCCGCCCTCGACGAAACAGGTAAGTACCTTGGCTACTTTAAGTTTTTCCAGGTTACAGACCCGGACGGCTCTTACAAAATGATTAACGACGCCATCGACAAGTACGACATTCAGGTTGTTGCAGTTGGAAACGGTACCGGCTCACAGGAAGTTCAGGCAATCGTTAGCAAGGTTATCAGCGATAATTATAATGATGTAGTTTACACAGTAGTTGATGAGTCCGGAGCTTCAGTTTACTCTGCAAGTGATATTGCCCGCGAAGAATTCCCGGATCTGGATCTTACAATCCGTGGTGCCATCAGCATGGGCCGCCGCCTTCAGGACCCACTCAGCGAACTCGTAAAAATCGACCCTAAGGCAATTGGTGTTGGCCTTTATCAGCACGATGTAAATCAGAAAAAGCTTGCTGAACAGCTTGATGAAGTTGTAGGTTCGGTTGTAAATAACGTTGGGGTAAACCTCAATACGGCGTCGTACTCGCTTTTGAAGTACGTTTCGGGCATCAATGCCACAACAGCAAAGAAAATTGTTGCCTACCGCGACCAGAACGGCAAAATCAAGAGTCGCGAAGACCTCAAAAATGTTCCGGGGCTTGGACCAAAGGCCTTTGAGCAGTGCGCTGGCTTTTTAAAGATTGCAGAAAGCTCTGACCCGCTGGACAATACCTGGGTTCACCCGGAAAATTATGACGCAGCCCGCGAAGTTCTTCCATATATTCAGAAGAAAGAAAAGGTTCCTGCAGACCTCATTAAAAAGCTTGCAGAAAAATATAACATCGGCGAAACAACAGTCCGCGACATTGTAGACGAGCTTCAGAAGCCAAACCGCGACCCTCGCGATGGCTATCCTGCTCCAATCATGCAGAAGGGCGTTTTGCAGTTCGAAGACCTCAAGGAAGGCATGAAGGTAACCGGAAAAATCAAAAACGTAGTAGATTTTGGTGCCTTTGTTGATATTGGATTGCATGAAACTGGCTTGGTTCACCTGAGTGAGCTTTCAGACAGCTTCGTAGAAAACCCAATGGACGTTGTAAAAGTCGGTGATGTTCACGAATTTACAATTATTGAACTGGACCGCGACCGCCGCCGTATTGCCCTTTCCCTTAAGAGTGATGCCGCAAGTCGTGCCGGAACAGGGCAGAAGAGCAGTGTTCGCCGAGATAGTCCACGCGATGGCGCTTCAGGCAGTGGAAATGGCACAGGCCGCCGCGTAGTTGTTGTAAAGAAGGGAGCTGGAAACTCCAATAATGGTGGTTTCGACAAGCTCAACCACCGCGACGACAATCGAGATTCTCGCCGCAGCCAGTCTTACAACTCGGGCAGTGACGATGGAATGAGCTACAATCCGTTTGCAGCATTCTTCAATAATAAAAAATAATTATTGTAACAAAAAATTAACACGGAAGTGTTTAAAACCTTGAAGGTTTACTTTTAAAAACTTCCGTGTTATAATTCTTAGGATTTATTGATAATTTAGTTAATAATAAAAAAAAGTCCTTTCTAAAAAATTCCGAAAAAGTTAGAGAGTTTGATATCGTATGTTTTTAGGAGGTGTTTTATGAAAAAAGCATCAGCTTTGTTGTCGCTGGTAAGCATATTCCTTCTTTTTTCTGGATGTTCCTGGGAAATGCCAGAGAAGGTTTCTGTTAAAACAAACGCCATTTATAATTTCTCATTTGGAGCTTTGGAAAAAAGTCTTGATGAAGAACTTGATTTTAAGACAATCCTTGCTACAGATAATGAAGATGTTAAAATCTATGATTATTTTCCACAAAAAAAAGATACTAAAGTTCAGCAGTTTCTAATTACAATGAAGGTTTTTGAAAAAGATCTTCACGAAATTGTTCAGGATAATGCTGTATTCAATGCTTTTCTTCAGAATTGTCCGGCAGGAGTTTCCATTAATCTTGATAGCCTTCCTGCAGGAATCCCACCACTGACTGTGTCTGGTTCAGAAAGTTTTGATTTTAACCCTACTACAATCTTGTCATCTGTAAAAGAATCAATGGGTGAAGAGTTTTCTTCAATTCAATTCTGCACAATTCCAGCTTATATCTATTGTTATACAGGTGGCGGGCTTTCTGCTGATGCAACTTTGAAGATGTATTATGGAGATGAATCAAAAAATTCAATTTCTCCTGAGTATGATTGTTATATTGCTGGTAGTGCAATAGGAAAACAGAGCCTGGAACAAACACTTCTTCCAGAATTAATAATAGAAGAAGATTCTTTAACTGTTGTTTCTGATCTTGCATTGGAAAAATCAACGGTGAATATGAATATTGCAGATTTCATGAATAATGCAATTAATGTTCCTCAGGAAACTTCACAGGCTTGTATCAACTATGATATTTCACTTAAGGGAGAGCTTACAAAAGAACAGCTTATGGGAAGCAATGCGAAGATTGTTGTATATGCAGTTCTTGCACTTCCAATTCAATTTAAAGTAACAGACGATATTTTTCTTGATATACGAAAATTTGTTCAGTCAGATGAAACAGAAGAGGACAATTCAGACATTTTCGGGCGTACTGAAGCAACTGGATTGGCAGATAAGCAACAATATATAGATGTTATAAGAAGTGCATCTTTGATTTATTCTACAGCATCATTACCGTTTGTTGCAGAGCCTGGTATTATTTTCAGTATAGATATGATTGGGGATAATAGTTACAAGGATTATGTACTTGAAGGTGGAAATATAACACTAAATTATGATGATATACATAAGATGATAGATACATTTCCTCTGCGCCCTAATTTACAGATAACTATACAGAAAGATTCAGTTTTTTCAGTACCTAGAAACAGAACCTTTAATATGAGTTTGATGATAAATCTTATTACAGACGGTACTATTAAATTATTTTAGGGAGGCGTGTTTATGAAAAAGCTTGTATTTTTACTGATATTTGTATGTTTAAGCCTGTCTGTTTTTGCAGAAAACTTTTTTTCAAAAAACCGTTTTCTTGAAGTAAAGATTGGTGCAGATGCAGGAATTTCAAATAATCTTTTTTCAGCTAATGAATTCATGAAAAAGGAGCTTGTTATTGATTTGCATAAGCTTGCTGAAGAATGTCCGGATACTGGTATCAGTATTCTTGCAAATGCAAGTCCTTCGCTTGAAATGAATTTAAATATTAAAAGTCTTTCTCTTGGATTTTCAACTGGTGTAGATTTTTTTCAGCGCATGGATATCAATAAGAGCCTTATTGATTTTCTTGGATTTGGAAATAATATAGGTCAACCTTTAATTGCAGAAATAAAGGAAAATGCTGAAATATTTACATATGTTCAGGCAAATGTTGGTTTTAACTTCAAAAAATTCAGACTTCATGTAAAACCGACAGTATTCATTCCTGTTCTTACAATCAATAATAGTGGTGGATCCGTTGTTTTTACAAATGAAGCAGATGGTACTATGAAGATCCACTCAGATTTGAATATGGCAGTTTATACCACTCTTGATTTGACAATGAAAGATGGTAAGATTGCGGTAAATACTGCAGCTTTAGAGAATACCCTGTATGCAGGATATGGCTTTGACCTTGCCGGTTCTCTTAGTTTTCCATTTACTGAAACATTTTGTATTGGTGCAGACGCACGAGTGCCAATTATTCCAGGTCGCTTAAACAAGAAATATTCAATTACTTCAAGTTTTGCCTTTGAATCGACAATACTCGAAATAGGAAACAAAGAATTTCAGTTCGCAGATCCAAAAGTTGACAGAGGAATTGAAGAAGAGGTTTGGATTAATCGTCCTATCAAGTTTTTTGCTTATGTAGACACAAAGCTTTTTGGAAAGTTGATTGAACTTAATGCAGGAGCTGGTTTTGGAATTCGAAAACCATTTACAGAAGCTTCTCTTTTCTATATGGAATATCAGCTTGGAGCTACACTCAACTTGTTTTCTATCTTAAAAGTAGGGCTTTTTACACAATACATGGATCAGGTATTTGCTCATGGTCTAGGAATGACAGTTAATGTCAGATTTGTTCAGCTTGATGTGGGAGCAACAGTTCAATCAGCCAGCTTTAAAAAGAGTTTTGTTGGAGCAGGAGCAGGCGCCTATGCCTACGTAACTGTAGGATTCTAAATGCATAGGCGGCTCGCTAGTCTCGCCGCTTGAGGCATTATCATGATGAAACTAAAAAGAGTTGCTGTTGCAACTCTTTTTTTAACGTTTCTTCGAATTTAGCCTTGTTTGGGCTATTTTTTTGCCCCGAGTCCAACCTTAGAATCTTCGACATTTAGGATCCTTTGTGTCATTGACTCAAATCCCCCCATATTATAAAATAATTTACTTATATTTATTTTAGAGGACTGAAGATGTTTAAAATTATTGAAAAAAAACAGCTTTCTGCCGGTGTATTTTATATGAAGGTTACTGCTCCTGAAATTGCACGCAACCGCAAGGCAGGACAGTTTGTTATCGTTCAGGTTGATCTGGACTTTGGTGAGCGCATTCCGCTTACAATCGCTGATGCAAATGCCAAAGAGGGCTGGATTGCTCTCGTTTTCCAGGCTGTTGGTGCATCTACTTTGAAACTTTCTTTGAAAGAGGCTGGTGAAGAACTTCCTGCTGTGCTCGGTCCTCTTGGTAATCCATCTAAAATCGAAAAATATGACCGCCCTGTACTTGTTGTTGGTGGTGGTTTTGGTGTTGCTCCATGTTACCCAATCGTTCAGGCTCACAAGGCTATTGGTAACAAGGTAATCATGGTTATTTGTGCACGTAATAAAGATCTTCTTATTTATGTTGATGAAATGAAGGCTCTTGCAGACGAAGTTATCATTATGACTGATGATGGTTCTGCCGGCCGCCAGGGTGTATCAACTGTTCCTGTAAAGGAAATGTGTGAAAGCCAGTGCCCTCCTGCTGAGGTTATTGCAATCGGCCCTCCAATCATGATGAAGTTCTGTGCCGCTACAACTAAGGAGTACGGCGTTAAGACTACAGTTTCTTTGAACACAATTATGATTGACGGAACCGGAATGTGCGGTGGCTGTCGTGTATCGGTTGGCGGAGAAACAAAGTTCGTTTGTGTAGACGGCCCTGAGTTCGATGCTCACATTGTAGACTGGGACAACATGATGATGCGTATGAAGTCTTTCAAGCCACGCGAGCAGGAAGATTTCCACAAGTGCAAGATTGGTTTAGGTATTGAGAAGTAGACGTCCGGTGGTTTCGATACACCGCTTCGCGGCACTCAACCACCGGTGATTGAGTAGTCCGTGACACTTGACCACCGGTGATTGAGTAGGCCGAAGGCCGTATCGAAATCATCATCAGGAGATTATTATGATTAACGTACAAGAAGAATTAAATAAAATTAATGAATTGATTAAGGCTAACGGCAAGCTCACTGCTAAAGACCGCAATGCCATTCCTCAGATGGAAATGCCTGCCCGTGATCCAAAGCTTCGTGCCCGCCAGATGGACGAGGTTGCTCTTGGTTTCAGCAAGGAACAGGCAATCGTAGAAGCTAACCGCTGTCTTCAGTGTGCAAAACCTTTCTGTATGGAAGGCTGCCCTGTAAACATCGATATTCCGGGCTTTATCCGCGAAATCGCTAACGAAAACTTTAAGGCTGCTGTTGATACAATCAAAAAGACAAGCCTTCTGCCTGCAATCTGTGGTCGTGTTTGTCCTCAGGAAAAGCAGTGCCAGGGTAAGTGTACTGTAGGTAAGGTTTGGAAGAACCCTGAAAAGGCTGTTTCTATTGGCCGTCTGGAGCGCTTTGTTGCAGACTGGGAACGCGAAAACAATCAGGTAACAATGCCTGAGGTTGCACCTGCTACAGGAAAGAAGGTTGCAGTTATCGGTTCAGGACCTGCTGGTCTTACAGTTGCTGTAGATTGCGCACGTGCCGGTCACGAAGTAACAGTTTTCGAAGCCTTCCACAAGTGTGGTGGTGTAATGATGTACGGTATTCCTGAATTCCGTCTTCCAAAGAAAATCGTTCAGGACGAAATTGAAAATCTTAAGAAAATCGGTGTAAAGTTTGAAACAAACTTCCTTGTTGGCCGTACAGATACTCTGGATCAGCTCCTTACAGAAAAAGGCTTTGATGCTGCTTTCGTAGGAACTGGTGCAGGCCTTCCAAAGTTCCTGAACATTCCTGGAGAAAACCTTATTGGTGTATTCTCTGCAAACGAATATCTTACCCGTGCAAACCTTATGAAGGGTTACGATAAGGATCATGCTGCAACTCCAATTTACGAAGCAAAGCACGTAGTTGTTTGTGGTGCTGGAAACGTTGCAATGGATGCTGCCCGCATGGCCTTCCGCCTTGGTGCAGAAACTGTTGATGTAGTTTACCGCCGTACAAGAAACGAAATGCCAGCTCGTCTCGAAGAGATTGGCCACGCAGAAGAAGAAGGCGTAAACTTCCGCTTCCTCGAAAACCCAGTAGAAGTTCTCGGCAACGAAGAAGGCAAGGTTGTTGGCGTACGCTGTCTCAGCTACGAACTCGGTGAACCAGATGAGTCTGGCCGCCGTTCGCCGGTACCTATTCCAGGCTCAGAGCACGATGTTGCCTGCGACGCAATGATTGTAGCTCTCGGAAACGGTTCAAACCCACTCCTCGTAAGCACAACTCCAGGCCTCGACGCCGACAAGCGCGGCCACATCCTCGTAGACGAAAAGCAGGCTACCCACCACGCAAAGGTATGGGCCGGCGGCGACATCGTCCTCGGTGCCGCAACAGTAATCCTCGCCATGGGCGAAGGAAGAAAGGCTGCTGTAGGTATCAACGAGTATTTAGCTAAATAAACGAAAACCCCGGTGGTTGAGTAGCCCGAAGGGCGTGTCGAAACCACCACGGATACAAATGTCATTCCCCGGCTTGACCGGGGAATCTTTTCTTTAACTCTAGTTATATTAGGAATCAAAAATCATTGGTGTAAAAATTCGAAGTGAAGAGAAAAAAAGACTGAAAGCACCTAGAACTGATTTTATAATAAATAAAGCCTCCGAAAGATTCGAAGACTTGAGTGACGCGGCTGAAAAAGACAGCGGACAGGGCAACTAAGACACCACACGTCGATGGTTTTAGTATAACAGACGAAATTAATAAGTCAAGATAACAAAAGCAACTATTATAGTAATTAGCCCGACATTTATAAATGATATGTTGAAAATATAAAATATAAACATGTTATTATCAATCGACGAGTAAGTTCCTCTCCTTTTTTTATTGCATAAATAATTGAGGCTATATCATTATTTGCGACAGGTGTGGGAGTATAATTTATACAAGAGTAAATGAAACTTCTATATAAGTGGGGTGATTTTCCGTGAAGAATCAACATTTTCATGTTATAATGGATTTAATTGCAAAAGTAGGATTTGGCATTTATGGACTCATTAGACGACGATTTTAATGAAACTGAAACAAGAGAATTTATAACTGACGCACTCAAAGCTAAAGGATGGAAGCTTGGGTTTAATATGCGTTATGAGTATAAAATTACGGATGGTCGTGTTCAAATTGATGAAGATGATGATTCGTTTCGTGATGAAGCTTTATTTGCTGACTACCTTCTTTTTGCTCCAAATAACCAGCCTCTTTGTGTTGTAGAAGCCAAACGTGCTAACCAGATTGAAGGAACTGGAATACAACAGGCAATTAATTACTGTAATCTTTTGAAAGCTCCTTTTGCAGCTTCCAGTAATGGAAAATCATTTGTATTTACAGACCTCATTAAAGGACATGAAGAAGAGTTCTCTATGGAAGAGTTTCCAACACAGAGTGAACTCTGGCAGAAATTTGTTCAGGACAAACAATATACTCCAGAACAGATTGAAATAATTAGTAAAGATTATTATCACGGAACAGATGGAAAAGAACCCCGTTATTATCAGCGTGCAGTAATTGATCTTGTTGTAGAAGCTTATGCAAAAGGTCGAAAACGCATGATGTTTGTTATGGCGACTGGAACTGGAAAAACATACACAGCATTCCAGATTTTATATCGTCTTATGCAGACTACTAATGGAAATAATATCCGCATTCTTTATCTTGCTGACCGAAATGTTTTGATTGACCAGACAATGGATCAAGACTTTAAGCCTTTCGGAAACAAGATGATAAAGATTGAAAACCGAACTGCAAGTACAAGTTATGAAATCTTTATGAGTCTTTATCAGCAACTTGTTCAATATAATTTACCGCCTGATGCTCCACAGCCATACGAACAATTTAATAGAAATTACTTTGACATCATTATGATTGATGAGTGTCATAGAGGCTCTGCAAAAAAGAATTCTGAATGGCGCCAGATTCTTGATTACTTTAGTGGTGCTGTTCAGATTGGTATGACAGCAACTCCAAGAGATGATGCAGACAGTGATAATTCAAATATCAGTTATTTTGGTGAACCTCTTTATACATATTCACTTAAACAGGGAATTGAAGACGGATTCCTTGCTCCTTACCGTGTTACAAAAGTTCATATTAATGTTGATGGCGGTATGGATATCAGCGAAGAAGATTCTGCCCAGTCTGGCGGTAAACTTGAAGTTGGTCAGACAATAGAAAAGAAAGACCTTTCCTTAAAGCTTGGTATTAAAAAACATTATTATCTCGCCGCCAAACGCATAACTGACTTTCTTGAAAAAATCGGGCCGATGACAAAGACAATTGTTTTCTGCGATGAAGAGATAGATGCAGCTCAGATGCGTTCGGCTCTGATTCACTATAATGAAGCCCGTCAGGCAGAAAATCAAAATAAGTACATTATGCGAATTACCGCAAGTGATAGCGAGGGTAAAAAACACATAGGCGATTTTATTTCTAAGAATGTACCAACTCCAACTGTTGTTACAACAAGCCAGCTTCTTTCAACTGGTGTAGATACAAAGGCTGTTGGACTCATTGTTTTGTATCGTAACATCACAAGCATGACAGAGTTCAAACAGATTATTGGACGTGGTACCCGAATCGTTGAAGAAAAGAAATATTATTTTGATATTCTTGATTTTAGAAATGCTACTGAATTATTCTTTGACCCTTCATTTGATGGAGATCCACTTCCTCCAGCAGGACCAGAAAATAAAAAAAATAAACCAAAAAGAAAAAAGTCTCCAAAGCCGGAACCAAAACCAATTATTACAGGTGACGGTCATGAGATTTATATAGACAGTGAAACAAAAATGGTTCTTGATGAACACGGAAAAGCAATGACTGTTTCATACATAGAATTCTCAAAAGAAAAATTAAATACTCTTTATTCAAGCCTTGAGGATTTCCTCACACAATGGAATCAGGCTGAACGAAAACAGATTATTGTAGACCAGATGGCAAAGGTTGGAATTAAAATAGATGAACTTATGAATCACTATCCAGAAAAATTCCAGAGCAGAGACATTTTTGATATAATCGTAAATGTTGCTTTCAATGAGCCAATGCTTTACAGAACAGAAAGAGCAAAACGCATTAAAGAAAAGAACTTCCTTGAAAAGTTCCAGGGAGATGCAAAGCGTGTTCTTGAAGTTCTAATGCAAACTTACGCCGACCAAGGGATTCTTGCCTTTGAAGAAAATGAAGCTCTTAAAAATAACAAGCTCCAGGATTTGGGAACACCCATCTTTATTAAGAGTCTTTTTGGCGGCAAAGAACAATTCAAGAAAGTTATCCGCGATATAGAAGAGATTCTCTACGCAGCTTAATAAAAAATAAAGGTGGTTTCGACAGGCTCAACCACCGCTAGGAAAAGGAAAAAGTATGTCATTTTCATGGAAAACTGCACGCAATATAATGAGAAAAGATCAGGGTATTTCAAGTGATGTTCAGAGATTGGAAGAGCTTATATCACTTGTATTCCTGCGTATATATGATGCCCTTGAAGAAGAATGGGAAGATGAAGCCGAGAACGATGGCCGTGAATTTAATTCTGCTTTTACAGATGAAAAATATAAATGGCGAAACTGGGCACTTCCAGATTCAAACGGAAAAACACTTACTGGCGATGAACTTCTTACTCTTGTAGATGACCTTTTTAAATATTGTAAAAATGTAAACGTAGAAGGTCTTGAACCTCGCCAGAGAATTATCCGTAAAGTATTTTCTGATTTAAACCAGTACATGAAAAACGGAACAAACCTCCGCGAACTGGTAGATGTAGTAAATGAATTAAACTACCACGATGCAAAACAAAGAAACCTCTTTGGTCAGATTTACGAAGAAATGCTCAAGCTCTTACAAAGTGCAGGTAGTGCCGGTGAATTCTATACACCTCGTGCTGTAACAAAGTTCATTGTAGAAATGCTTAATCCGCGCGTTGGAGAAACCTTCGGAGACTTTGCTTGTGGTACAGGTGGATTCCTTACTGCCGCAATCGACTACTTCCATGAGCAGAAAAATGTTTCTAATGAAGACGTAAAGAAAATCAACTCTTCAATTTACGGATTTGAATATAAACCGTTCCCATATCTTTTGTGTAATACAAATCTTCTGGTACACGGAATTGATACTCCTCAGATTGAATACGGTTCTGCTTTCTGCAAGCCAATAAACGATTTTGATGAAAAAGAAAAAGTAAATGTAATTGCAATGAATCCTCCTTATGGTGGGGTAACAACAGCTGCAGAACTTACTAATTTTCCTGCTCAGTTCAAAACAAGTGAAACCGCAGTTTTGTTTATTGCCTATATTACAAAGCGACTTAAACAGAATGGACGTGCCGGTGTAATTATCCCGGATGGATTTCTTTTTGGAAACGATGGAGCGAGCGTAGAAGTAAAAAGAGTTCTTCTTGAAGAAATGAATCTTCATACAATCATTCGTCTACCATCTAGCGTATTTGCTCCATACACAAGTATCACTACAAATGTCCTCTTCTTTGATAACAAAAAGCCGACTGAAGATCTTTGGATTTACCGCATGGATATGCCGGAAGATTTGAAACATTTCTCAAAGACAAAGCCAATTACCGATGAACACATGGAAATTGTAAAGGCCTGGTGGAACAACAGAATAGAAATTACCGAAGAAGGAAACGAAAAAGCCCGCTGCTTCAAAAAATCAGAAATTGTCGCAAACGGATATAATCTTGACCTTTGTAAATATCCAAAAGAGGAAGAAGAAATACTTAGTATAAAAGACACAATCTTGAATTACAAAAAACACAGTGAAGCTGCTGATGAAAAGATAAATACAACACTTTCAAAAATCACAGAAATACTTGGAATTGAATTGTAGCCTTGTACCCAAAAAGCAAATTTTGGTACAAACTTAATAAATTATGTACCAAAAATGCAAGAATTGGGATATAATATACATCGTATATCCCAAAATCGAAAAAAAGAGGACATATATGGAAGATTACAGTTTTATAAATGTATCCCAGGATAAACTGGAAACAATAAAAATTCTCAAAGCAGAACGTGATGCAGTTGCCGTATTGTCAGAATTAAAAGGTATTGCAAATCTGATTCCAAACCAGTCCATTTTAATTAACGCCATCGTATTGCAGGAAAGTCAGGATAGTTCAGAAATAGAAAACATAATCACTACAAAGGACGATTTATATAAAGCCGTAAGTGAAACCGTTTCAAAGATTGATGCTTCAACAAAAGAAGTCATGTTTTATAGAGAAGCATTGTATGAGGGTTTTAATAAAGTAAAAGCACATGGCTTTATTTCTATAAATGATATTATTGATATACAGGCAATTCTTGTTCAAAGCAGACAGGGTTTCAGAAGTTTGCCTGGCACACAACTTGTAAACGATAAAACCAACGAAGTAGTTTACACTCCTCCGCAGAGTAAAGAGCAGATAGAAAGTCTGATGAGAACTTTTACAGAATATCTGAATGCTCCAGAAAGAAGCCTTGCAAAACTTGCAGTACTTCATTTTCAATTTGAAAGCATTCATCCTTTTTATGATGGAAACGGCAGAACGGGAAGAATTATAAATGTTCTATATCTGATTTTAAAAGATTACCTTGAAATTCCAATTCTGTATTTAAGTTCATACATCATTAAGCATAAAGAAGAATATTACACACGATTGCAGAAAGTTCGAACCGAGTCAGACTGGGAAAACTGGATACTCTTTATATTAAAAGGAATTGAAACAACTTCAAGGCAAACAATAGAAAAAGTACGCAGCATTAAGTCTCTTATGGACGCGACCATTGAAGAAGTAAAAGAAAAGTGCCCTAAAATATACTCAAAGGAACTCGTTGAAACTCTTTTTGAAAACCCTTACTGCAAAGGTGAATTCATAGAAAAAGCAACTGGTGTTGAACGCAAAGCCGCTGCCCGATACCTTCATCAGCTTAATGATGCCGGAATACTGGACTGCCAGAAAATCGGGCTGACAAATATTTATATTAATACAAAACTGATGGAACTACTAAAGGCATAATATGGCACAAATTAAAAAAGATACAAGTCTAAGAAAAGCCATTCTCCAGGCAGCAATTACAGGTCAGTTGATTTCAGATATAGGAGGGGAAAGTCTTCCCCTCGCTGCAGCCGGCAAGCCGTCTTCCGCTACCCCTTCCCCTAGGGGCTATGCCCCTAAAACCCCAAATGAGTTCGCGAGTTTTGAGAATCAAAACTCGGTAAGTGAGCGTAGCGAACGACCAACGCTCCCAGAAACCGGCAAACAACTTTTAGACAGAATTATTGAAGAACGTAATAACAAACTACTTGCTGATTGGGAAGAAAAACAAACGGATTTGTTCGCGTCTAACGACGCTCACTCCAAAAATGCGAAGACCGTTAGGTCTGAACAAATCCGTTTGTTAAAAAAAGCAAAAAAGCCTGCACCTATTGTTGCCAGTGAAATTGATGAAGATGAAATTCCGTTTGAGATTCCAGAGAACTGGTGCTGGTGTAGACTGGGAGATATTTGTTTAGTAAAAGGTGGCAAACGTATTCCAGCAGGATGTACTCTTACTGATATTGATACAGGACATAAATATATTCGTGTTGCTGATATGAAAAATGGCTCAGTAATTGTAGAAAATGTAAAATATATAACTGATGAAATTCATGATAAAATTAAAGCATATAAAATTTCAAAAGATGATGTATACATTACTGTAGCCGGAACAATTGGAGACTCTGGAATTATTCCAGATGAACTTGATAATGCAAATTTAACAGAAAATGCTGATAAACTTGTATTATTTAATGGAATCAACAAATATTGTCTACATTTCTTTTTATCAAGTGGATTTTTTCAAGAACAAATATCTGATGCCATTACTAAAGTAGGTCAGCCAAAACTTGCAATAACTCGAATTCAAAACTTTCTTCTTCCTCTTCCACCATTATCTGTTCAAAATGCCATTGTTGCAAAACTTGAACAGGTGCTGCCATTAGTAGACGCTTACGAAAATGCGCTTCTCCAGAAAGAAGAATTAAAAAGCGCACTTCCTGACAAAATCAAAAAAGCCATTTTGCAGGAAGCAATTACCGGCCAATTAACAGAAGCCTGGCGAAAATCCGCAACCATAAAAGAAAGTGGAAAACAACTTTTAGACCGCATTATAGAAGAACGCAACGCAAAAGCCATTGCCGATTGGGAAGAAGCATTAAAGAAGAATCCAAAAGCAAAAAAGCCTGTGCCTGTTGTTGCAAGTGAGATTGATGAAGAGGAGATTCCGTTTGAAGTGCCGGAAAGCTGGTGTTGGTGTAGATGGGGAGAATTATCAGAATTAATACAATATGGTTACAATGCACCTGCTAAAGAAAGTGGTAGAATAAAAATGGTTCGTATTACTGATATTCAGAATGGAAAAGTACAGTGGAATACAGTTCCATTTTGTGAAATATCTGATACAGATATACAAATTTACCAATTAAGAAAGAATGATATTCTCTTTGCTCGTACAGGCGGAACAGTAGGAAAATCATTCCTTGTGGATGAAGAACCAGAAAATGCAGTGTTTGCAGGGTATTTGATTCGAACTCAGTACGACGATAAGAAACTAAATCCTAAGTACATGAAAATGTTTATGGAAAGTCAAATTTATTGGGATCAATTAAAAAATGGCACTATTGCTACCGCACAACCAAACTGTAATGGACAAACATTATCAAAAATGATTCTTCCGTTGCCACCATTGGAAGAACAACAAGAAATTGTGAAGAAAGTGGAAGAGTTGCTGGAGTTATGTAAATAAAAAAGGAATTAAAAATGAGTAATCTTTATCAAAATGTATTAAACATTATGTTGAATAATTATAACTCTTCTCAATCTTTAGAAAACGTACAATGCAAAGAGACTTTTAATTGCAGTACATTATGTTTAACAGATATATATCACAACCATAAAAAAAGAAAATATAATTGTACTACTATTACATCAATGTACGTATTAAGATTTTGTAATCGCTATTCTTCTGAAATTTATCATATTTTAAATGATAAAATTCCTAGACTCTCAAGTGGTGACTTAATTTTTTCGATAGGTTGTGGTTCCTGTATGGAAACAATAGGTATTGAAAAATATTGTAGAGATAATAATATTCTTGGTGTTTGTTATGAAGGTGTTGATTCCAATACAATATGGCAAAATGTAACTAATACATGTTGTGTTTCTTCAAATTATTTATATTCCCGACTTTCACCAGTTTCGAACAGAGATCAGTTTCTTCCTATGTTACCTAATATAAAAATTCTATTATTAAATTATATGTTATCTGATTATAAGAATCATAATAATGATTTTCAGAATTACTTAAATACTTATGTAATGGAAGATCTTAACTTAATGAATAACGATACATATTTAATAATTAATGATCAGAATCATAGTGATGAATGGGAAGATGATTTTGATGATTGGAGTTCTACGTTAGATAATACACAATATGTAATCCAAAGGTACTTTTTTGATCCAGGAAATAAACGTTGCAATCCTTACGGACACAATAGAATGGCTATTAATTCATTAGTATTTTCAAACACTGGATTAGACCCAAGAATTACTACTTATTTCCAAGATAACCTGCCTTGTTGTGAAAGTGCTGTTGTAATAATTCATAAGCTTTAGGAGTTTATATTGATTATAAGTGTTTCCAGGAGAACAGACATTCCTGCATTTTTCTCTGATTGGTTTTACAATAGAATTGAAGATGGTTATTTTATGGTTCGTAATCCAATGAATATTCATCAAGTTTCTAAAGTAGAAGTCACACCATTTAATGCCGAATGTCTTGTATTCTGGACAAAAAATCCTTCTACAACTTTTATTGAAAATCTTCCAATACTTGATAAAAAAGGATTCAAATATTATTTTCAATTTACAATTTCATCTTATGCTCAAGATATTGAAAAATCAGTGCCTCATAAAACTGAAATAATTGAGAAATTTCAAAAGCTTTCAAAGAAAATTGGGAAAGAAAAAGTTATCTGGAGATATGATCCAATAATATTAAACGATAAATATAACTTTGATTATCATTTAAAATATTTTAAATACATTGCAGAAAAATTGGCTGATTATACAGAAAAGGTAATAATAAGTTTCATAGACTGTTATCCTAAAATCAAAAATCGTCTGCAAGAAAATAATATTACAGAGCTAACTCAAGAACAAATGAGAAAATTAGCTTCAACATTAAAGCAAATAGCAGATAATTATAATCTTAAAATAGAATCTTGTTCCGAAAAAATTGAACTAGATGATATTGGAATTCCGCATGGACATTGTATAGATGGTGATTTAATCAATCGAATTTGTCACAAAAACTATGTTTTTCAAAAAGATAAAACACAAAGAGATGAATGCGGTTGTGTAACAAGCATAGATATTGGTTCATATAATACCTGCAGACATAATTGTGCATATTGTTATGCAACATGGAATAGTAAAATTCCAAATCAAATTGATTCTTCTAGTCCATTATTAGGAACAGAACTTACAGACTTGGATATTGTAAATATTCGGAAAGTTCCTGTTTTAAAGGAACTACCACCTGAGTTGTTTTAAGGATAAATATGGCTGATTTTATTGAGTGGCAACAATTTGAAGAATTATATTTAAATATTAAGGATAATGATTTCTTTAATACAATAAGTCTTTCACGAGATGAAAATTTTAATATTCATTTTTGTGTTGTATGTAAAGAATTAGATAAAAAAATAACACGAGATTTTAATGATATTTCATCATTTTACATGCCAAAGCTTAATTCTCTAACAGCTTTTCCAACTCCATTTCTCGGAAAAGAATATTTATTAAAAGATTTTATTTGTGACAGTTTTAATTATTCAACATCAGGAGAATTTTCAATCAATGGGATTGTATTAAATATTGAATCTCACTATGCAAATGATTCTGCTGGAAAACCTGATTTTGTAAACATTTGGTTACTTAATTCTTCAAATCAAGCAAATTATGATCAGAATATAATAAAAACATCTTCCGGGAATGAACATTATCAATGGGGAGACTTTGCAACAGAAGACATTGGATTAGCGGAAAAATACTCAGGCTCTTGGGCTGGAATTAAGTTAAAATATAAAACTTATGATTTTTTACTGATAAAATTGGATACATTTACCAAACTTAAGTCAACTTGTTTACGTTTTGAAAAAGAACAATTTCCAACAGATGACGATTTAAACGAAATAGTAAACATTTTGAATTTTATTTTTGGTTTGACTTTCATTTATATAGGCAATACAAAATATAATTGCAAATCAACACCTGTTTCTGATTGCTATATTTCTACATTTAGAAAAGATATTGAACAAGTTCTCAATGAAGCCCAATTACCCGTTATTCCATTACGCTTAAATGATTTTCATGGATTAAAAATACATACAACTGAATTGATTAATTTAATTCTATTAAAAGTTTCAGAAAATACAACTTATTCTCTTATTAAAAATTTTGCATTTATTAATTATGCAAGAACACAACCTGTTGAAGTAAAAATTCAACCGTTAGCTGCAACTTTTGATAATATTTGCGCACAATATTTTACTAACAGAGAGAATACAATAGTTTCTACAGCGATTTTTAATAAACTAAAAAAAGATATTGAAAAGAAAATTGATGAACTTGATGTACCAGAAGAACAAAAAGATATTCTAAAATCAAAAACATCACAAATTAATAATCAAAGCCAAAATCAAAGAAATAAAATAATTTTTGAAGAGCTAGGTTTAAAACTAAGTAAACTTGAAGAAAAAGCATTAAAAGCTCGGAATAGTTCTGTACATGGTAACTTAGATTCAAAAAAATTAAATGAATTAATTTTATTGACCAAATGTTATTATACATTAATTAATCGTCTTATTTTAAAGATATTGGATATTCCATTTTATATTGATTATACACACCCACAAGGACTACCAATGAAAATTGAGGAAGCTCAATATTCGTGGATGGAAAAACTATTAAAAATGAAGAAAATAAAGTGAAATAGTCCAATTTGAAATAAAATATATCGTTGAAATACTGGAGAAAATTAAATGAATAAAAAATTAATAGAATTAAAGAATAATAAAGAAAAGGTTTTGTTCATTCATTATTCATGCAAAAGTTTTGATGATGAAAATGAATGCTTATCACCAAGAGTAACTTCCATAGCTGTATATTATTATGATGAAAGAGCAATAAAAAGTTTTACATTTAATATTGCTGCTGAAGTATTACATATATCTAAGGAAGATATAGAAAATCATTATGATGAAATAGAGAAAAAGATATTAGAAGATTTCTTTTTGTTTGCAAAAGAGCATTATGATTATTACTGGATTCATTGGAATATGACCAGTATGAATTATGGTTTTGATGCACTGGAACATAGATATGAAGTTTTATCAGGAACAAGACCTCATCATATATCAGAAGATAAAAGATATAATCTATCAAAGCTAATTGCATTTGAATATGGAAAAGATTATGCAGACGATCCAAAAATGAAAAATTTAATTATTTTAAATTGGGGAAAATTACCAAGAGACTATCTTGAAGGGCAAGATGAAATTGAAGCATTTGAAAATAAAGATTATATAAAAATGCATAAATCAACAATTGAGAAAGTAAAATTCTTCAGATACATTTTTATAAAGTTACTTCATAAAGAAGTAAAAACAAAGAAAAAGAATTGGAAACTTATTTTCAAGGAAATATTCGAAAATCCATTTATTCAGATACTTTCTTTGTTATCAATCCTTATTACAGTTGGAAGCGGAATAGTAATATTAATTAAATGGATTTATAGTTTTTTAAAATAATATATAATTATAATGATTAATTTTTTAATGAAGAAAAGGAAAATAAAGGTATTGAATATGAATAAAAAAAAGTTAGCATCAATTAGCAAAATGTCTTTAATTATTGGAATAATACTTATCGTTTTTGCATTATTTTGTTCGATAGGAGATACTTCAATAGCATTTTGGAATTTCATGGATTCCAATTTTTTAGGAAAATTAATAGTTCTTTTTTCAGAAACAATAGGAACAACACTTGTTATTGGTTTTGTTTTTACATTGGTATCATCAACAAATAGCTTTTTGAATTTAATTCTTCAGGAAATAGCGAGAGTTGTGATTGATAAAAAGTTTTTTGACCAATTGACAAGTGAAAACAGAAAAGATTTTTTAAAAAAAGCAATTATTAGTAATGAAAATGAAATACAAAAAAAATATGCTGGAATAGAAAAATATTTTAATCAAGAAATAGATAACTGCTATTCTTTTTTTGAACAAAATTTTCGAACAAATTACACTGTTAGTGCAAATGCTTTTTTCGAGAATGAGATAATAAAAATCAAATCAGAAATTACTTATCGCGAATATAAAATAAAGAATTCATTTCAATCGTTTTATTTTGGTTATGAATCTGAAAAAAATATATGTGACACATTTCAAGTTTATGATGAACATAATCAAATAATAAAGGAAGAGAAGATAGATAAATTTATTAGAAATGAAAATGGATTTAAAGGTATTACGAAAAAAGAAACCAAATTAGTTGATGATTCAACTATAAAGCAGATTAAACGATACTCATATAAAGAAGAAATTGATAAAAATGTTTTTGTAGATATACAAAGAACAGCTATTGAAGAAGGAACTACAAATAATAAGTTATACCTATTACGTTTATTGAAACCATGTGAAAATATTACATTCACATTAAATTGTTGTTCAGATATTGAAATAAAGGATTATGCAACATTTGGAGATTACTCAGGATTTAGAATAACTAAAGATGAAAAACTTAATAAAATAAGCATTATTACAAAAGGTTGGATTAATCCTGGTTTAGGAATTACAATCTTGTTAGTTAAAAAAGAAGAATAAAAGAAAATATACTCCAACGTGAAGCTTCAATGGAGACATTAGAACGTCACAGTGGAATTACCACTTATGGACTCTTATTTTAAGAAGTATATATAACTTATGGATAAAAAATTTCTAAAACGCTACATCGAAGAATGTCCTCTAACTGATTTTACAGATAACGGAAATGTTAATGAACGTTTGTTGCAGCTTGATGAGTATTTAGAAAAGTTTACCAGTTATCTTTATAACAATGAACCAAAATTAACTCAGCATTTTTGGGAAGAATATTTTGCTTCAAGCCAGGTTTTAATTCTTCAAAATTCTGCTTTTCTTAGACGGGCTTTAATATTTCTTGATGTTGTAGTTGGCTGCTTTAATTTCATTACATCTAAGTATATTAATGGTAGAAAGACTTCTAAAAAGGCAGAAATGCTTTCTGTACAATTACAAAATACTTTTGGTTTATATAAGAGCTTATTAACTCTTGCAATGAACGGCTGTTTTCATAGTGTAATAAGTGAATACAGAACTCTTTATGAAAGTTTTGTAATTACAAAATATCTTTTACTTCATCCAGATTTAATACCAATTTATAAAGAACACTCTGAATTTCTAGTTCTTCATATTAATAAAATGGCGAATAATAATACGTCTAAACAAGAAAAAAAATACGATGACTTTATAAACAAATATGGGAAAGATTTCGCTGATAATCTAGTTTGGACAAAATCTGTTATTACAGAACCAAAAGATCGTAAATTAATAACTCTTGTAAATGAATGTCAACTTGAGCCTTTCTTTGGACCATTATATAAAGTTGCTTGTAATTATGTGCATCCATCTTCTTTAGCTTCTACATCTCGAATTAGTCCAGATTTTATAAAACCATTTTTACAGGTGCCAATGCATATTATTTGTTATGAAATATGCGATTATATTATTGAATGCAAAGTTGTTAAGAAAGAAGCTGTGATTATTAAGAATATGATAGAGTTTTTGTTTGATGATATTACTAAGGATTTTAGTAATGTAAAACAGATAATATAGAATTGAACTTTAGGAGGATATTTATGGCTGATATAAAAGTATGGGGAATTCACACAAAAGACGATGAACTTTTTCTTAAAGAAAATGTTATAGCCATTGGTTGGCATGAAATGGGTGATATTTCAGATATCCAAAATGACCGTGAAAAACTTAAGCAAAGATTTCCTCTAGTTTATCCAAATAAGAAACCAGGTGCTGCACCTACGGCTTGTGGTCAAATTTATAGATTTATAAATGATGTTCAAATTGGAGATTATGTTATTTTTCCTTCAAAAAGTGACCGTAAAGTTAATATAGGAAAAATCACTGGAGACCATTATTATCAAAGTGTAAATAAAGAACACTATCCAAGAAGGCGTTCTATAACATGGCTTAAAACTGGTATTCCTAGAACTTCATTTAGCCAGGGGGCTTTATATGAAATTGGTTCTGCAATGACTTTTTTCACAGTAAAGGAATATGCTGATGAATTTTTAGCTGCGTTGGATAAGACAACTTATACTCCAGTTATAAATGAAACTGACGATGAATCTGAAGAAATCTCTTTACAAGCTGATTCAATTATTGAGACCACTCGTGATTACGTGTTAAAACAACTAAGCACATACACAAAAGGCTTTGATTTTGAAGATGTCGTTGCTGATTTACTTCGTGCAATGGGATATAAAGTAACTCAATCTCCTAAAGGTGGGGATCGAGGAATTGATATTGTAATCTATAAAGATGAACTTCCTCCAAGAATTGTTGTTCAGGTAAAGAGTTATGATAGAGACGTTCCTGAAAAAGATCTACAAGCTTTGAAAGGAGCAATGCATAATAATGATTATGGTTTATTTGTTACATTGTCTGATTATTCAGAGAATGCAAGAAAGTATCTAAATGATCATACAGAGATTAGAGGAATTAGTGGAAGTGAATTAGTTGATTTGCTTTTACAATATTATGATAAGCTTTCTGATAAATACAGGGCAATTATACCTTTGAAGAAAGTTTATATTCCTGATGTACAGAATGAATAGAGTTAAACAGATGAAATTGATGTGAATACATAATGGAAAAGATAAACCGCGCTATTTAGTCAACACAAAATTTTCACAGGTTTAAGGTGTAAAAAA
>SAMEA3663010__coassemble_54_pt1 | contig 66328 bp, 59 predicted proteins | sample SAMEA3663010__metabat2_high_PE_011 | metagenome-assembled genome bin SAMEA3663010 (sample SAMEA3663010) | pig gut metagenome | biome: pig gut; feature: pig-associated habitat; material: faeces | place: France | collected 2012
ACTTGTAAATTTAAAATATTTGGGGCTGCCCCATACTTTTGGGACAGCCCCTTTTAGGATTATCGAAAAAACGCATCAGAGGCGAGCCGGCGAGCCGACTCGTTAATATGAGCCGGCTTTTCTTTTTATATTTTATTTCGAAACTACACTTAAATCTTTCTTATCCAGGAGTCTCAATTTTCCAGCTGAATCTGTTACTACAATTCCACTGTCTGTTACAGTAATTGGTGTTCCTGATTTTACTTCGATTTCTGATTTCAATTTAAGTGCTAGATCTCCACCGAATTTTCCAAGATAGAATTTTTCTTTTTCTTCTACAACACAATAGTATTCTTTTCCATCTTGAACGAGTACAGAATCCTGTGAAATTGTATTTTCACTTTCTGCAGAAATCTCAAGAGTTTCCGGTGAAATGGTTACAAGTTTTACAGCTCCCTTCTTAGAGTTTTCTCCGGCAATTGCTATAAATCCGTCACCTTCTTTATAAATTGTTCGGTTACGAATCTGGGCAACAGGGGAGTTCTTGATAACTTCACCATCAGCTACATTAAATTTTACAAGACGTGAAAGCATATTAGCTTCATCAGAAAGAATAATACCAAACTCTGTAGTCATTAGAGCCTGCTCAGCTTCTTTCTTCTGTACTTCGGCCTGATCTTTTGCTATTTCCTTACGCTCATTCTGAGCTTCAGTTTCTTTTTTATCTGCACGGGCCTGCTGTTCTTTTGCTTCCTGTTTTGCTTCATCAGTTTTAGCCTGCTGTTCTTCCTGTTTTTCTTCCTGTTCTTCAGCTGCCTGCTGTTTCTCTTCAGCTTCTTTTTTTGCTTCTTCAGCTTCTTTCTGAGCCTGTTTATCTTCAGGATTTTCTTCGGCTACCTTCTGTTTTTCTTCTGCTTTTTTCTGTGCTTCCTGAGCCTCTTTCTTTGTTTCCTGTGTCTTTTTCTTTTCTTCGTCGAGTTTCTTCTGTTCAGTTACAGCTTTTTTCTGAGCTTCTTTTGCTTTTTCTGATGCTGCATCTGCTTCGCGTTCCTTGATATCTACCATGTCTTTACGACTTTCAACATTTTTATCATCATCTTCTTTCATTGATTTAACAACAGAAGAATCGCTGATTACAGAAGTATCTACAGTAGAAAGGCCACCTTCTTTTACATCATAAAGTGGAATTACGATTTCAGATTTTCCAGGCCAGTCTTTATAATTTACAGAAAGACCGCAGTTATCAGCAGTGATATTTTTAATAACTACATTTTTATATTTTGATTTATAAGTATCTATGTTTCCACGATAAACAGCATTATATACTGTTATGAATACTGCAAGTGTATCAGCATCTTTTTCGCTGTAACCATATGCCGAAGTAAGATATGCCGAAATAATGCGGCGAAGGTTTGTAATATGATCAACAGTAGCTTCTGAGCCAATGTAAAGAATATCAGCGTCAAGTTTACCGCTTTCACTTTCATCAATTGCATGAATTACATAATATTTAGAATTTTTTGCTGTTGCAGTAGATTGTGTCGGATTTTTTCCAATCTGACTTCCCATGTTACTTCCGATAGATTTAATAGATGCAACAGAATCTATTACCTTATGAGGTCCTGTATAGTTAATGAATTCGATTGTAGTATCACCAGTAGAATCAAGTTCTGATTTATTTACTTCAAGGGCAAACAGGCTTGCAGAAAGTGCAGCCGAAATAAAAAGCAGAATAAACTTCTTCATAAATAAAACCTCTAGAATTTAAAAATATAGTATAATAATTTTATCACAGGATTTTTGTTTTTTCCAATAATTTTATAATTCAAGAGAGATTATTTTCTTAAGTGTATCACGAGCGTAGGTACGGGTAGTTGAGGAATATTCTTTACCCATAAAATTCTTTAAAATATCTTTTCCTTTCTTATTCCAGGCAGGACGCCCCATAAAAAGACATATTGAATAAACAGCATCACAAATTGATTTTAGATATGCTGAGTCTTTGTTTCCGGCCCGATTTACATTGTATGCAATTGCTTCCAGAAGTTTACCATCCGGATCATATCCACAGATATTTGAAAGTAAAACCCTGCAGTTAGATTTGTTTGTACTTTCAGCAATAATTGCTGCTGCTGCATTTTGGGTTTGTTTTGTTCCTAAAAGGGCAAGCTGTAAAAGTATTGCTTCGGTTCCTGCAGAATCTTTTTCAAAAACTGATTTTTCTGTATGTATTCCAAAATCAGAAGAACCTGCATTCATTGAATAAAGCTTTGCTACCGACAATGTTTGAGAAAGCCATAACTCTTCTTCTGAATTATAATTTCCTGCTTTTAATTTTGTTATACGGTCAGGATCTTTTAGTGAATTATAAAAGCCACCTTCTGAAAAATAATTTATTTCATTTAATTCAACAGGTGCAAAAGAAGAATAATCAGACTGTATATTTTTTACTACAGTTTTTGAAGAATTTGTACTTTGTGATGTGTGATAAGCATTCATCGACCAGTTTTTATCACAGAAAACCAGATAATCATCTTTAAGATAGATTATCTGATTCACAGAATTCTTTTTGACTTTATCCGGCATAAATGCCGACCATAATTCTCTAAAATCATTATCAAATAGAAGCGTTTTATTTTTATCGGCAAGTAAAAGTCCTGTATCAGAATATGAGAGAAGAGTTAGCTCAGTACCATCAATTTCATTAATAGTTTTACTGGCCAGGACATTTCCGTTTTTTGGATCGATTTTATAAATTGTAATTTGTGTTTTAGAGAGTGAAAGAAGATAAAACTTATCATGTTCAGGACTTACTGCAAAAACAGGATTTCCATTTTTTACATTAAAAACCCATTGGCTTTGTGCAAGTCCATCTTTTAGGGAAAATAAACCGGCACTTCCATCTGTAAAGGTCAAAAGAATTCCGTCTTTGCAGCTTGCACTTGTATTTATACTTCCGGCAAAAGTAATATTTTCAAGTTTTTCACCAAAGGGAGAAATGCGAAGTCCCTTTGTTTTACCGTCTTCATCATTTATAAAAACAATGATTGAACCATCGGGCAGCTCCTGCATAGGCAGGGCTTTCTGATTTTCAGTTTCGAGTGTCCATCTTACAATTCCATTTATTCCTATACAAATTACTCTTTTTTCTCCGTAAAGAAAAAATCTTCCGTCTCGGCCGGAAAAAGGCTTTTCTGCTAATGAAAAATCTAAAACCTTTGACCAGATTTCAGTTCCGCTTGGATTAAAAAGACGAATTACGTTTTTATCAATATCATGAAAAAGTATAAAATCATCATCTATAACTGACAGACTAAGATTTTTTACACGACCAGTTTTTTGTTCCCAAAGAAGTACTCCTGTAGATGAATAGCCCATAATATTTCTTGCGTCACTTGCGATACAAAATCCATAAGAGGTAATAGCCGGCTGACAAAGTACAGTTCCAGGCAGTACAGAAGTCCAGCTTGTGTTATAGGTGGAAAGTGTTTCCTGACTAAATGCCTGAGAATAAAATATTAATGAGAAAAATAAAACTAAAATACAGGATTTACTTTTTTTGCTTTTCATTCAGAAAGCTCCAGAAGAGCAAGACTTTCGATATGGCTTGTATTAGGATAAAAATCAAGAAGATACATCTGTTTAAGAGAATATCCTGCAGAAATAAGATGTGCACAGTCTCGCGCATGAGTTGCAGGATCGCAGGAAAGAGAAAGTATAAGTGGTATTTTAGAAGCGCAAAGCCAGTCACGAACTTCTTTTTCCATTCCGGAACGAGGAGGGTCTATAGTACAGGCATCAAACTGAGGAAGGCTAGAAGCACAGTTTTTTACAAAGTTTGCACCGGATAGTCCATAACTTATATGTTTTTTTCCTGCAAGATTCTGTTCTGCAAATACAAGAGCATCACGGTTATGTTCAACTAACACAACATTTTCATATTTTTCTGTGAGAAAAGCAGAAATCGAACCGCATCCGGAATACATGTCTAAAATGTTTTTTCCGCCTGGCAGAAGACTGGTTATGAGACGACATACTTTTTCAAAAACAAAAAGATTAGATTGAAAAAATCCTCTTACATCAAAAGAAAGCTTATGACCTCCGAATTCAACAGTCATTGTATTTTCAGGAGAAGCTACAGTTCCGGCAAAATAATGATTTTCTTTAATTTTTAATTTTTTGTTTTTCTTGCCGCCTCCACTAATCGAAGGAGTTTTTTGTCTCCCTTCTTCCTGTGCAATTTTCATTGAGGAAACTTCTGAAGGGGTAAAATTTGTTCCAAAAAGATGTGAACGACCAGAAGGTCTGGCTTTTGGATTTTGAGCAGTTGATTTCAGATAATCGTTTATTACATTTTCTGCGCAAAGGCATTCTTCGATTTTAATAACTACGTTAGATTTTCTTTGCGAAAGCCCGCCGTCGTTTAATTGAAAACGTGAACGATAATTATAATCAGGACCACTTATAATTTCTGTTTTTTCACTTATATCAATACCATTCTGTCTGAAGATGTCGTTTAAAATACTTTTTCTCAGTTCTTTTTGATAAGACGGCTCGATATGCATCATGTTACAGCCGCCGCATTTGCCGTAATAGCGGCAAGGTGCTTCTATGCGATGAGGAGAAGCTTCTATAATTTTTATGATTTCAGCATTATCATAATCTTTATTTTTTTCAGTAATTTCTATTTCAATTTTTTCGCCGGGAATTGCAAAAGGAACAAAAATATTCTTTCCATCAATTTTTCCTAAAGATTTTCCCCCAAAAACCATTTTATCTGTTATAATAGTCATAATTTAATATAAAATATACCGTGAGATACGGTCACGTCAAGGCACGCTTCGCTTAAAGCCTTGACATGCCCGTTTATCGGTTTTTTTAGGAGTTTAAAACCGCTATGCAGATGAAAAGTTTTATGATGAAAATGGATGATGGTTACGAGCTCTGCCTTAACAGATGGCAGCCGGATTCGGATGATGAAATTAAAGGTGTAATACAACTTCATCATGGACTTGCAGAACATTCATTGCGTTACGACAGATTTGGTTCAGTTTTAGCAGATCAGGGCTATGTTCTTAATGCTTATGATATGCGTGGCCACGGACGTTCCGCAGAAAATGCAGATAAAAATGGAACTGGTGTTTTTGGTAAGCTTGCAGATAAAAAAGGTTTTGACCGAGCAGTTTTAGATTTAAAGGCTGTAACTGATAATCTTAAACAGGATTTCCCTGGAAAAAAGACAATTCTTATGGGCCATTCTTTTGGTTCGTTTGTATCACAGGGCTTTATTGAAGAATATGGTAACGAAATTGATGGATGTATTCTCTGCGGAACTGCAGGTCCTCGGAAAGCTCTGGTTGGCTTTGGCTCAATCCTTACACATATCATAACTTTCTTCCGTGGAAAAAATGCAATTGTTCCAACACTCGCAAATCTTTCTTTCTCAGGCTACAATGCAAGAATCCCAAATCCTCGTACAGAATATGACTGGCTTTCTGCTAATGAGCTTAATGTTGATATGTACAAAATGGATAACTGGTGTGGAATTCCACTCACAGCTTCTTTCTTCTGCAGCATGGTAGAAGGACTTAGTAAAATCCATAAAAACGGAAATATGAAAAAAATTCCTTCAAAGCTTCCGATTTTCTTTATTTATGGAAGTGATGATCCTGTTGGATCTTACGGCAAGACAATCAAAAAACTTTTTAATATCTATAAATCTAATGGAATTAAAAAGCTTGATATTAAAGAATATCCTGGTGATCGGCATGAAATCCTCAACGAAAACGATAAAGAGCAGGTAGAAAACGATATTATTAATTGGATAGGCCAATTATAAATATTATTTTTTCACCACCTTGACTATTAATCAAAAATCACAATAATATCAATAATTGTGTTAATTAGATATGGTACCGATGGTCACGGGCGGCCTGTAAAAAAAGCCGTTGTTTACACACAGACGGAACACCTGATATCAAACAAAAACATAGATCCTGATGCATTACAGATTATAAACAGACTTAGAGATGCAGGTTTTACAGCTTACATTGTGGGTGGTGCAGTAAGGGATTTGATAGTAGGAAACAAACCTAAAGATTTTGATATTGTAACAGATGCCACACCATCTAAGATAAAAAGAATATTTCGAAATTCTCGTATAATTGGACGCCGCTTTCGTTTAGTTCATGTTGTTTTTGGTTCAAAAATTTTTGAAGTAAGTACCTTCCGTTCAAATGCAGAAGGTTCTGTTGGAAACGATTTTGGAACAATCGAAGAAGATGTTCAGCGCCGCGATTTTACAATGAACGCACTTTATTATGATCCTCTTCAACAGCAGGTTATTGATTATGTTGGCGGTATGCGGGATATCAAAAAACATATTCTTCGTCCGGTGATTTCAATTGACAGAATTTTTGTTGAAGACCCTGTACGCATGCTTCGTGCAATCAAATATTCAGCAACAACACATGCAAAAATGCCTTACTCATTAAGACATAAAATAAGAACTTCAGCAGGACTTTTATCACAGGTTTCTCCATCAAGACTTACTGAAGAACTCTTAAAAATCATAAACAGTGTTTATGCATATGAAATAATTCAGGAAGCTTTAGATACAGATTTGTTTATTTATCTTCAGCCTTCAGCGACTGCACTTATTTATGATCGACGTGATTTTGAAGCTAAATATATGGCAAGCATAATGAAGCTTGGCGAACTTAATAAAAATGAATCTGATGCCCGAATGGGTAAAAAACTGCTTTATTTAATAAAAGACTTTGCCGCTACATTAACTGACTGGGAAAAAGAAACAAAAGATAAATATTCATATACAGAACTTTATGCTAAAACCTGGGCAGAATGTCGCAATTTCGTTCTCCCTATGAATCCCGTAAGAAAAGAACTTGAATTTGCAGTAAAGACTGCACTTGCAGAGCTTGGTGTAAAATCCCGTTCATCAGCTTCCCGTCATGCTGGCAGGCTTTGATATTTTATCAATAATGATACTTACTTCCTCAATAAGGATTCCTGTAAAGGATTCAATTTTATCTATGATATATTGCTGAAGCTTGTGAACTTTTCCGGTAAGCTGGGTACCAAAAGGGACGTCAATTGTAACTATGAGACGGTATCCTCTGCTGTCGGTTTTTATAGAAATCTTTTTGATTTTTACGTCCGGGTCGCATTCGCTTACACAGTGCATTACCATCTGGGTGAGGGCTGCTTCGGAGATTTCTATGCGGCCTTTTTTGGAGAACTCAGGCTGTACAATTGATTTTTCAATCATTTTTCCCGTTAAATTTTTTCCGGCTTTTGCAAACAGCTTGTTTTTACTGAAAAAATCATGCATTGAAGTTGAAAAGATTTGTGAGTAATTTTTTTTCACTTCAATTGAAGGAACAGGAATAACGTGTTTACCTTCTACCTGGCGTGATTTAATTGCTTTTTCAATATCTTCTTTTGATGCAATTTCTTCGATATGGATGATTTTTTGAGGCTGGGGGAGTTGAAGTCTCATGGCAATTTTCATAACCATTTTTTCAGAAGTACCCAGAAGCAGGATTTTTTTGATATGTGTTTTTCGGAGAACTCTTGCAACAGAATCTCTGTGTTCTTTATCATCAAAAAGGGCTGCACGAACTGCACCCATATAAGTTTTTTCACGTTTAGCAGAGCGGCCCGCTACAATTTTTTCATCCTGTATGAGAAGACCATCATCAATTATGGCATGAATTCCGTATTGCTCAGCAAGAAGCTTTGAGCGGAAAGATTTTCCAGTTCCACTTTCACCAACCAGAGCATAAACCTGTACATGCTTAAATAAATTTAAAATGTCTGACAGTTTCTTTCCCATATAAATCATTATAAACCAGGATTTATAATTTCACAATATTTAAGGGCCTGAATAAAGTCAGAAGAAAGACTTATTTTTATTTCAGTGGGAAGATTAAGTGGATTATCAGATGGAAAAGAAAGACTAAAAGCCTGCAGATAAAATTCTCGCTTAAAGTCTTTTTGTTTCTGGCCTCCATAAGCAGTATCACCTGCTAAAGGATGCTTATGAAGGGCACTTTGTGCCCGAATCTGATGTTTACGGCCGGTTTTAATTGAATATTCTATGAGAGTAAAACTTTTATCATTATGCTTTCCAATTGCAACTGGAATGGCCTGAGTTTCAGCTTTTAATCCGTCTTCATTTTCTTCTACAGTAAAAAAGCCTTCAGAAGAAGTACTTTCTGAATCAGAAAGAAAATCCTGCCAGATTTCCTTTTCTTTTAGTTCGCCCTGAGCCAGACCATAATACTTTTTATGAATTGTATGATTTCTTATACCCTCAGAAAACCAGCGGGCTCCTTCAATACTCTTAGAAAAAACAAGCAGACCTGTTGTTCTGCGGTCTAATCTATGCAGGGGACCGGGTTTGAAAGAAAGAGATTTTTCAAGTTTGGTATTATTTGAGCAATTGCAAGACTCTTTATTTTCCAGATAAAAAAGTACATCTTTATAAATACCATCTTCCTTACTGTGAACAGTACGATCATAGGGTTTATCAATAATCAATAGATGTTCATTTTCAAAAACAATTTTTAATTTTGAATTATTAAAGGTGTTTGCTTGAAAGGTCTCAGAGATTTTTGGATTTGTTTCTGATTTTAGAATGAATTCTGCAATCGAAATTACATCACCTTCTTCAACACGAGCTTCTGGCTTTGCTTTTTTATGATTAAGCTTTATAAGGCCTTTTCGCAGGAGTTTATAAATCTCTGTAAGGGGAGTGTTATTGAGAAATATTCTGATAATTTTATCTAGTCTTCGCCCTTTATCATCAGGACCAGCTGTAAAATCCTTAAATTCCATCTTATACTAAGTATATTCATTTTTCGAAAATCTACTAGTAAATTTAGCGTTTCAGTGGTATTATAATATATATTTTTTTAATTGGAATTATATGTCACCGACTTATTCATTTATAGAGCAGCTTAAACTTTTTATGCATAATCCGATTTTGCTGTCATGTATTTTCAGCTGGCTCGGTGCTCAATTTATAAAAGCTGCCATAAAATTAATATATGGAAAAATTCATTCTAGTGGTGAACTTTTTGAAGTAATGGTATGGCGCACAGGTGGAATGCCTTCAAGCCATTCAGCACTGGTTACATCACTTTGTGTTACAATTGCATTCAGACACGGACTTCATTCAGATTTATTTATTTTTTCTTTGTGTTTTTTCCTTGTAGTTATTAGAGATGCATTTGGTGTAAGACGTTCCAGTGGAATTCAGGCACGAAAAATCAATGAAATAGGAAATGATTTAAGGGAGAAAGGAATTTTAGAAAGTTATAAGCCGCTTAAAGAAGTAGACGGACATACTCCAATGGAGGTTATTTGTGGTTGTCTTCTTGGCTTCTTTGTAGGACTTTCATTCTCCCTGCTGAAGTAAAACGGTATGAATAAGAATTTACAGTATATTGCACCTTTAGTTTTTTTGTTTTCGCTTATTCTTCTGTTTTCTGTAAAATCAATTCCATCCGGTAAACTCTGGAAAGAATATAATATTGTTTATGTACCAGTTTCAAGTGATGATTCAAGTATAAAAAAAGCCTTTATAGAGTGCGGAATTGAAGATATTGTTTCACTTTCTGGACAATTTCTTCCTTTATCTTTAAATGAAAATTCAATTGAGATTTCAATGCTTCGTTTGAATTATAGTTCCAAGGATTATTCATATTTATCACGAAGAAATGCATTTTTTTACGATAAATCAAAACAATACAGGCTTTATTATATTCCTTCACAATACAAACAAAAGCTTTCAGATGCTGTAAATGCAATTGAAGCAAGAGGAATACCATGCGGTACAGATACTTCTGCTTCTTATCCGTGGTTATTGCCTTTTATCTGTTTACTTCTTTGCGGCATGCTTTTTATTTTTGTTAAAAATAAAATCCCTTTTGCCTGTGCTTCTATAATCCCACTAGTTTTTTTATATAGCAATCCATTTTATCCTGTTGCACTTTCTACTTGTCTTATTCTTCTTTGTCTTTTTTTTACTGCTAATGTATGGAGAAGAAAAGATGCTGTAAGCTGGCTCATAAGCCGCCGCTTCATACCAGCAATGCTTGCAGTGTCACTTATAAGCGCTTTTTCCGGCTCACTGCTTTCCGGCTTTCTGTATTTTGCAGCGGCGGCAGGCACAGCGGGCGCCTTACTTTCCGTAAAGTTTTTAGAAGAGTGGTGGCGCAGCCGCAAAGTTTTTGTTCCTGTATATATAAGACCTGCAAAACGTGTTTCAATTTTTGCCGGAAAAGCTTTTACTACATTAAGTATTGTTACAGGTTCGGCAGTTTTATTACTTGCACTTTTTTTCCTTACATCTTCAAGATCTGTCAGTTCAAAAGTTTCAAAGCTTTTATTACCTTCATATACTTCATTAAAATCAGAAGAACTTCCTCAATTTGAAGATTATTATAAATGGGTCTGGAATGTTGAAACATACCCATATCTATCCTTGAATTCAGATTATTCAACAAAAGATAAAATTGAGTTTACAGAGTTTGTAGAAAATGCTGAGACAGGAATAATACAGTCTAATCAAAAAGTTATGATTTATGATGATGATTTTAAAATTAATGTCTATGATGGTATTGATAAACTTTCGTTTAATTCAGTTGAAAAAGTAATGAAATCAGAAGGAAGTAATTTTACAGCCGGTTACTCTGCTTTAAGTTCCAGCCATTTGAACTTATTCGGAATAATTATGTGCTTTATTTGTGTTTTACTATTACTTTTTATCTATATTTCCATTATTATTAAGAAAAGGTATTGATAAATGAAGTCTAATAATCCTGTAGTTTCATCAATAATAAAAGATTATAAATATTCACGACAGGCATTTCTCCCGCATTATGTTACTATTCCTTTAACACAGGAATCAGGAGTTTTTTATAAAAGTCTTGTTAAGTGTGGAGATGTTGTAAAAGAAGGTGATATAATTGCAGAAGCAGTATTTGATTCTGGTAAAAAATCATATATTCATTCTTCTTTACCTGGAACAGTTACTGCCATTGAGCCTGTTTATGCTCCTAATGGAATGCAGGAATTCGCAATTAAAATCAAGTTTGGCGGAGCTTTTTCTTACCTTGGTAAAAAACAACAGGAACGTGATGTTTCTTCTTTTTCGCAAAACGAAATATCTTCATTGCTTGTGCAAAAAGGTGTTTTAAATACTTTTAAAACATCAATTCCAGAAAATCTTGGAATTCAAATTGAAACAATGCTTGCTTCTAAAAGGAAACCTGAAAATCTTATTGTAAGACTTTTTGATGAAGATCCATACCGTATCACAGATTCTCTTTTAAGTAAGTTTAATTTTGATGAAATTGCAAAAGGCGCAAGGATTCTTGCAAAAGCAATTAATGCAAAGGGTATTGTTTTTGCAATTGATCAGAAATTTGAAAACAAAAAAATATTTGAAAAACCTGAATACAAAGATATTCGTGCTCTTGAAATGAACATAAGAAGATATCCTTGTGGAACACCAAGAGAAATTGTTTCGGCATTTAACAGAGGTCCTCTAAAAAAAGTCTGCACTTTCTGCCTTTCAAAAGCTGATTTATTTACTGATTCTTCAACAATTTATGATGTTTATAAGGCGGCCTGTCTTTCTATACCTTCTATCGATAAATACATTCATTTCTCAGGAAACTGTCTCAATGTTTCTTGTTTTTTGAATATCAGGCTTGGAACTCCTTTACGGGATGTAGTTACACAACTTGGAGGTTTTATAAAAGAACCGGCTCACATAATAATCAACGGAAAATTATGTGGAATCTCACTACAGAGCCTTGATATTCCAATTACAAAATATGTTAAATCAGTTGAATTCCTTTCAAAGAAAAGGGGAACCGATGAACACATTTATTCCTGTGTAAACTGTGGTAACTGCCGCTTTGCCTGTCCTGTACATATTTCACCGGATATTCTCTATAATCATACAGTTAATTTCAAACTGCTGAATGAAGCTTTTTCTGCATCATCTCTTGTTTGTATTGAATGCGGTCTTTGTAATACAGTTTGTCCGGCTCGTCTGCCTTTGTGTCAGACTATAAAAGTATTAAAAAATAAAATTACGGAGGATTAATCTGAAATGAAAAACAGACTTAAAGATAAAAAACTCATATCAGGTGTAATTTCTGTAAAACCATTTGTATATAATATTCCTTCAATTTCTTCAGTCTCAATACGATTTCTTATAATTCTTTCAATACAAATAATCATGCTGGCTTTAACACAAAGCTACAATGCTTTAATTGTAATTCTTGCTTCACTGCTAGGAGCGATAGGAGCAGCAATTGTAAATTATTTTGTATATAAAGAGCCTCTTTTTAATGCAATGAATATTATAATTCAAGGATTATTTATAGGACTGCTGATTCCCGAAACTTTTCCTCCTTCGACAATTTTTATAATTTCATTTGCAACAATTACTATTTCAAGATGTATCGTCTTTAAGAGCATTAACAGCTGGCTTAATATAACTGCTGTTGCAGTAATAATTGCATGGCATATTGGACGCCAATATTTTCCTGATTTTGCAGTAACAAGCAGTATTCTGAGTTTAAAAAATTCTTCTGTTTATCTTATTGAAAATGGTACTTTCCCTGTTTATAGTTATGACAGCTTAATTACTTCTTTTATGAATAAACATATTTTTGAATTATTTAAAGCTTCAGTTCCAGATGGCTTTGTTTCTCTTCTATGGGATTCTCATTCCATCATTCCAGCTTTCAGATTTAATATAATTACCATTCTTTCTTCAATTTTTATTTTTTCTGATAATGCATTCTCACTGATTATTCCAACCGTATTTCTTTTTGTTTATGCATTACTGGTAAGAATTTTTGTGCCATTTCTTTTTGGGGGTTACTTAAATCAGGGAGATATTCTTCTTGCTTTACTTACAAGCGGAATTCTTTTCTGCACAGCATTTTTACTTCAGTCTTATGGAACAAGTCCTATAACAGTTGGAGGAAAAGTATGTCTTGGAATTCTTTCCGGAATAGTTGCCTTTGCAATTATAGGCTGCGGCACTTCACCTGTAGGAATGGCATATACAATTTTGATATCAAACATAATCAGTATGATTATTCGTGTATTTGAAGAAAAGCAGAATGAACTTTCAACCGGAAGAGTCATATTAAAATACTCAGAAAAAATCTCTACAGAAAATGGAGAAAATAAATGAAACAGCAGATTTCTTATAAAAACTTTTTCATTAATTATGCTGTTTTTGCATTGATTGTTGCATTCATATTTGGAATCCTTGTATATTTATCAACAATCTCACAAAAAGCATGGGATAAAAATTTAAAAGCAGCAATTGTCTATTCCCTTGAAGAATTTGAACCTGACACCTGGGAAATTGGCTCAGTAGTCAGAATTAAAAATCCACTTTCAACAGGTTCGGCCTGTTATGAAGCTCATAACAAAAAAAGTGGAGAAAACTGTAAAGCGGTAATAATTCGCATTCAGACTTTCTATGGTCCGCAGTGTGGCATTTATATAATTGGAAGTAATAATGATATTACTTTTAAAGGTTATTCATCTTTGCACGGAAGAGTTGCTAATCAATTGAAAAATGCATTCGCCGGCAGACGCATAGAATACTGGAATAATCGCATTAAAGAAATGCTTAAATAGGTAAGAGGAGACATTTTTATGAAACAGAAAAAATCATTTATGTATATTGCGTCTTTTCTTGCTTTAACAATTCCAGCACCGGGACGTTTTGTTTTTGGATTAACTATAATTCTTGAACTTTTTTTACTTGAGATTTTAGGGATTCTTTTAAATTCACTTGTAACAAAACTTAAGTTTGAAGAAATCAGAACTTATTTTGTTATGTTCTTTATGATTGCAATTACAATTCTCTATAGACAGATTCTTATTTTTTTATATACAGAAATTGCTCTTACCTTGGGATTCATTCTTTATCTTCCGCCAGTTTCTGTATTTCTTACACACACAATTTTTTCTGATTTAGAAGAACCACTTGCAAAAAAATTAAAATCAAATTTATTAATTACACTTATTTTTTCATTATTCATTTTGATTTTCTTCCTTTTCCGTGATATTTCTGGATATGGGACATTTACTTTCTTTGGAGAAAATCACAGAATTTTTGAAAAAATAATATTCAATCCGGATAAAGTTGGTATATTTTCATTTTTTGCAACGATTCCAGGAGCTCTTGTTCTTACAGGACTTACAATTTATCTTTTCTTTTTCTTAAGAAATAAATATAGAATTATTTCAAGCAGGGGAGAAACAAAATGATATATCTTCACACTTTTCTTTATTATACATTTTTTTCTTCGGTTGTTTTGATTTATGGCATTGGGCTTAATAAAATTGCTGAAATTGGTATTGTAAAATTTAAAGAAACAATCTTTTATGTAAAATGTGCATTTACAATTATTTCTTCTTCAGTAATTTCCTGGCTCATGACATATTATCTGTTAGTTCCTCTAAAAATTACAGAATTGTTTCCACTTGTCTGTTTTATTGTTTATGCATGCATAAGTACCTTCCTTGGAAGTATAGTCCGTCTCACAACAGGAAGAATTACCTCTGAGTTTGCAGTTTCATACTTAGTGGTTCTTCTTTCAATTGCAGAAAGCTCTTCACTCTTATTTACTTTATTTATCTGTCTGAGCAGCCTTCTTTCAATGCTTATAATAATTCCGTTCAGTTTAACTTTCCGTAGAAGAGTTTGTAGTAATGGTCGTCTTCTGGATGAAAAGTATTACAGTCTTTATTTTATGTTCCTTGCAGTATTAATTTTGATTCTTTCGGTTTGGGATATAATCTGGTTAAATCCGGGGGTAATACAGTGATTCTCAAAATTATTTTATTTATATTATTTTTACTTTTATTGATTCTCCTTACATTCTTTACATTATATATACTTATTCCTTCAATTAATAAAAATAATACTAAAAAGGAAGATCCTCTTGTACCTGTGTCTTTATCGCCGGTAATTCTTCCTGAAGAAAATAAATATACTCCTTCTGATAAAAAAGCTTTTGTTTTATGTTCATGTAATAAAACCTGTAAACTGGATCGTTCTCTTTTTAATGAAGAATATTCCTGCATCATGGCTAAAACTGTTTACAACTCTGCATTAGACTGTAAATTTGCATGTCTTGGTCTTGGTGATTGTGCTAAGATATGTCCGCAGGAAGCAATCAAAATTGAAAACATGACAGCCGTTATAAGCAGTAATTGTTGTGGTTGTGGTAAATGTGTTGCAATCTGTCCTCAGAATATCATAGACTTAATTCCTACAGATACAAAAAAAGCAGTAATTTGTGCTAATGACGGAACTTTTATGACATCCTGTTCAAAGTTAAAATCTGAAGAAAATATTGTCTGGAAAGATAAAAAGGACTTTAAAATATGGGAATATTGTTATAGAATGTTTAAGCGATTAAAATAGAATTCTATATTAATCGGAGAGAAATACCTTTGGGGAAGGGTATTTAATAATTCCAATAATTTTTAAACAATTTATTGAATAAAGGAGTGAAGATCGGCTGTTTGGTGGGGCGCCGTATAAAGAATAATGGGTTCAATATACGTCAGCTTCATTGTAAAGTCTGTATCAGTTAACGCTGAAAACAACGAACTTTTTGAAAAAAGTTATCAATCCGTTTATAAGCCGATTTTAAAATTTCTTTACTCACATCCATCTTTTCCATTAACTTTTAAATTTACAGGTCCTCAATTACAGTTTTATAAACGAAGAAAAAATGAAATTATTACGCTTGTAAGAGAGCTTACAGACCGAAAACAAATAGAAGTTTTGGGTGGTGCATATCATGATGCATTGCTTCCTCTTTTGAATTCTATTGATCGTAATGGTCAGATTGATGAACTTACTTCCGAAATACGACAAACCTTTGGAAAACGTCCTCGCGGTATGACTTTATTTCAGGATTGCTGGGATTCTTCTTTAGTTAATAATATCCATAATTGTGGAATTGAATATGTAATTTTATCCAGCTCTCTGATTCAGGATAATAAAAAAACATTTCTTCCAATTTTTATGTCTGATCTTGGAAAGAGTATTGATATTTTTGCGTCTTATGATGAATTTATTCCAGATTCACAACAATTAAGTGAAGAGTTTATATGGAATATTGAAAAGGCTGTAATGAAAGCAGAGAAAAAAGATTCTTTCCTACAGCTTGATGCAGACAGAATTGTTGTAATAAATCTTACTGCTGAAACTGCACTTGAACTGACAAATTCCAAATGGTTTGAGAAGCTTGATAAATATCTTCAGACAAGTCCAGATTGTCGTGTAAAACTTACTACACCAAATGACTTTAGAACCAAAAATGTAAAAACTAAAATTCAGTCATATATTCCTGTTGGAATCAGTAATGAGATTTCAAACATAATACAAACTGATAAAAATGAGAAAAACCGTTTCCCTTATTCAATATATGATTTTTTGTATACCTATAGTCCAAGCATGAAATTATACAACAGGATGATGTACATCAGTCTTCTTGTTAATCAATATAAAACTGACAAAATGCGAAAAAAAGCTGCCAGAGAAAAACTCTGGCTTGCACAAAATGGTGCATATCTTTTAGCAACAGCAAAAGAACCTGTAGACAACAATTTAAATCGTCAGCAGGCATATAAATATCTTTCAGAAGCTGAAAAAATGCTTCGTTCAGAAGGAGATTTTGTAGAATCTCTAACAAGTTTTGATTATGACAATGATGGTATTCCGGAATATGTTTGTCGTATGGAACAGTATTTTGCCTATATTTCTTTAAATGGCGGTGCTGTAAGAGAACTTGATATTATGAAAAACCTCTGTAACTATGCTGATAATCTCAAACGCCGTGCTATTTTTGATGGTTTTGATGATGATTATGAAAGAGGTATTTTCATAGACCATCTTTTTACTAGCGAGCAGTTTAAGAACTATTCCGGCGGTGAGCCTGCAGGTGACGGTGTTTTCTCAAGAATTCAATACAGTGAATTAAAATACTCGCAATCTCATAAAGAACTTCAGCTTTGTGCAAGGGCTGTATGGAAACCTACAGGGCAGACTGTATATTTAAGAAAAAAATATGTGATTAATTCTACAGGAATGTATGTTCAATATATTATCAAGAATGAAAGTGATAAAACTCTTGGTGCCAAATTTGCTGTAGAATCCAATATTTCAAACATATTCTTTAAGAATGATGATAAAAATGGATTTAATATTGAAACAGTAGATAACGGTGAAATTTTTGTAATCAATCCTAAAAAATCTACTAAGGAAATTAATGCTGGTAGCAAACTTAAAAATATTCAGCTTGTAAGAATGTCTGACAATGCAAATGGCATTTCTTTTGTTTTTGAACCAAATGAAAAATGTGGTTATTGCATGAATCCAATAATCTTTAACCGACAGAACATGAAGGGAGATGAAGCAAAGCCTGTTAGTATGACTTATGAGTCAACTCTTTACTGGGATATTAATATCGGTCCTGGAATGGAAACAGAAAAGAGTATTAACTTTACAATTATTCCTGTAAAGAAAATTAAGAACTGATAACTTGATATGGTGGTTTCGATACGGCCTTCGGCCTACTCAACCACCGTTTTTTTACCCGGTGGTTGAGTAGCCACAAAGTGGCGTATCGAAACCACAATTATCCCACGGTGGTTGAGTAGCTACGAAGTAGCGTATCGAAACCACTTTTATTCTTGAGCAAGTTTCTTTATAAGACTTCTCAACTCATCCAGTTTCTTATGACTAATTCTCGGATTCAGCAGTGTAAACTTAAGGCATACACGTCCATCACTTACAGTCTGACCAATAATTGTTCCATACTGATGAATTAAAGTGCGTCGAACTTTTTTGTTGATTTCATCGAGTTTTTTGAGTTCTTCCAGATTGTTTTCTTTTTCGCTTCCGCAATATCTGAATACCACAGATGAGATTTCAGGTTCAGTTACTACTGCAAAGTACGGGTCGGCCTTAAGCTGGCTGTAAAAATACTGTGCATTTTCCATGCTGGTCTCTATCAGTTTGCTCCAGCCGTCGCGGCCACGAGTTTGAAAGCTGATCCAGACTTTCAGAGCGTCGAAGCGGCGGGTTGTCTGAAGTGATTTATCGACTAGGTTAGTGTAGCCGTCTTCTTCGTCTTCCTCGCGGTTGAGATAGTCTGCGTGAATTGTGAGGGCGTCAAAGGTTGAGCCGTCTTTTAAGAGAACTGCGCTACAGGAAATAGGCATAAGGAACATTTTGTGGAAGTCTACGGTGATGGAGTCACAAAGTTTAAGGGCAGAGACGCGGTCACGGTATTTTTCGCTCATAATGACACCAGAGCCATAAGCTGCATCTGCGTGAAGCCACATATTGTGTTCGCGTGCAAGGGCCGCTAAATCTTCCAGAGGATCGATACTGCCGAAATCAGTTGTACCAACAGTTCCAACAATAAGAAATGGAATATTGCCGGCTTTTATGTCTGCATCAATGAGAGAGCTGAGGGCTGCTAAGTCCATGCGTTTACGGCTGTCTACAGGCACCTTTACTACAGACTGATAGCCTAGTCCAAGTATGTGGGCAGATTTTTCCATAGAGAAATGAGAAATCTCGCTGGTATACATTCTGAGTTTAGAACACTTCTCATTTAGTCCATATTTTTTTACATCATATTTTAAGATTTTGTTGCAATACCAGTCGCGGGCAAGAATAATTGCTGTCTGGTTAGACTGGCTGCCACCGCTGGTGAATACGCCGTCTGCTGTAACCGGATCATAGCCGTAAAGCTTGCAGAGATGACGGATTGTTTCAACTTCAATTTCGGTGGCTACAGGAGACTGATCCCAACTGTCCATTGACTGATTAAAAGTTGAGATAATAAGTTCTGAAGAAATTGTTTCCAAAAGAGATGGCCCGTGAAGGTGGGGCATATATTCTGTTGAAGGAGTTCGAAGAAGATTTGGAAGGATCTTTTCTTTTGTGATTTCAAATACTTTACCAAAGCCAAGTCCGTGTTCCGGCAGAATTGAATCCTGAGCAACAATTTTTTTGAGTTCTTCCGGAGTCGGACCGGAATAGGCAGAATCGTTTACAAAGGCATCGGCAATTGCAGAGGCTGTTTGCTTTATGATTTTTTTATATTTCTTTTTATTTGATTTTTCGCAGGTTAAAAATAGTTCTTCCATGTTTGTTTCCTTTGATTGTTTATGTATGGATTATAAAGCGAACGTAGTGAGCGCGTGCCAGGGATTGGAGGGGCGCGAAGCGTTCCGGAGCGAAGCGGAGGAATGAAGCGATAGCGGAACCCCGGAAAGCCCGACCGCTTCTTGGGCAAAGCACAAGAAGCGGGGGCACCCAAAAATTATTTATATTTCTTGTCTATTTCAAGAACGCACTTTTCAAAAATCTTCCATGCCTTAGAAAGATCTTCGTCTGTAATGTTGAGGGCGCAGAGACAGCGCATAACAGCACCGTTACGGCCGCCTTTTTCTACAATAAGACCATTTTCAAAGCAAAGTTTCTGAACAAGGCCGGCAATTTCACCGCTGGCAGGGAGTGAGCCAATGCAATCTGGAGTACCCTTCGGATCAACAAACTCAGTACCAACCATAAGGCCTTTACCGCGGATGTCGCCGATAATGCTTACTTTTTTCTGAAGCTCGCGAAGATGAGCACGGATATTGTCTCCCTTGCGAACAACATCAGCAAGGAAATCAGGCTGAGAAACGCGGTTTAAAGTGATTGTTCCAGCTTTCATTGCAAGCTGGTTTCCGCGGAAGGTTCCTGCGTGGGCACCTGCTGTCCATTTATCGAGTTCTTTTTTATAAACTACAACTGCCATTGGCTGTGAGCCGCCGATTGCCTTAGAAAGTAAAAGTACATCTGGCACAATATCAGCATATTCAAAAGCAAAAAGCTTACCGCTGCGTCCCATACCGCACTGAATTTCATCTACAATCAGAGGAATGTCAAGTTCTTTAGTTACGCGACGTACAGTCTGCAAAAACTCTACAGGGGCAGGAATAACGCCGCCTTCGCCCTGAATAGGCTCTAAGATTACGCAGGCCGGCTTTGTAATACCACTTTCAGGGTCTTTAAGTGTACGCTCAAAGAAGTTGCAGGCAGCCTTTACTCCGACTTCTCCTCCAAGTCCGAATGGATCGCGGTAAGCGTAAGGGAAAGGGAAGCTGTGAACATCCGGCATAAGACCGTTTACAGTTGACTTTGCATGAAGATTTCCCATGCAGGCAAGTGGTCCTTGTCCCATTCCGTGGTAACCACCGGCAAAGGAGATTACGGAAGTGCGGCCGGTTGCAGTTTTACAGAGCTTAATGGCAGCGTCTGTTGCATCCGTTCCAGATGGAGAGCAGAATTGAATTTTCGCATTATTTCCTAATTCAGAAGGAAGATGGCGAAGTATCGTTTCAACGAATTCATCTTTTACAGGGGTGGTTAAATCAAGGGTGTGAAGGGGAGCATCAGATGTGATGAGCTCTACCATCGCCTTGTTTACTTCGTCATCATTGTGGCCAAGTGCTAAAGTTCCTGCGCCACACAAAAAATCCAGATATTTGTTTCCTTCTACGTCCTCAACCCATGAGCCTTTGGCTTTAGCAATTGCGAATGAAAATTTTCGCGGGTAGCTACGGGCATTAGATTCTGTGGAATCCTGTCTGGTAATGTAATACTGATTTGTGCCTTTTTCCGACATAAACGTTCTCCACTACGAAACAGCGAATTCGCTGTAAATATTTTAATGTAAGTAAGTAAATGTAACCTAAATAATAAATAAATGCAATGTAATTATATAAAGATTTTTCGATCAATTGGCTTCCGGTCGTGAATCATGGGTCAAAAACGCGCAATAATGCGCTAGACGTTTTTTGGGGTATAGAAACTATATTAATGCCGCTTCCGCGGCATCCCCAAAAAAAGTCTTTTTGCCCCCTGATTCACTCCCTCGCGCCAAATATCCGTAACGACCTTTTGTTTTCCTTACATTAAAACACCTTCTTATAAAATCAATGACAGAATTACTTCCATATGATATTATAAATCTTATATGAGCAAAGAGGGTGGGATATGTTAGAACCACTGAAAAAACGAAATGATCTGGCAGGGCCTAAGGTTGTGGAGGCGCTTAAAAAACGTCACTTTGAGGCTTATTATGTTTCTGATAGTAAAAATGTTGCGGCTAAGGTGATGGAGCTGATTCCTGCGGGGTCTTCTGTTTCCTGGGGTGGTACAACTACTGTTGACCAGCTTGGAATCAAAAAGCTGCTTGCAGATAAAGGTTATAAACTGATTGACCGCGATACTGCAAAATCACCGGAAGAGCGAGAGGAAATCATGCACCAGGCTTTGATGTCGGATTTCTTTCTTATGAGTTCTAATGCCATTACAGAAGAAGGCGAGCTTTTTAATATTGACGGTAAGGGTAACCGTGTTGCAGCTCTCTGCTATGGACCTAAAAACATTTTGATTATTGCAGGAATGAATAAGATTGTTCCTGATATGGATGCAGCTTATGATAAGGTTCGTAACTATACATCTCCTGTAAATGCAATGCGCTTTTGCGATGCTACACCTTGCGCAAAAACAGGCTTGTGCGGCGACTGCCTGAGCCCTCAGAGCATCTGTGCTCAGTTTGTAGAAACCCGCATCTGTAAGCCTGATGGCCGCATTAAGGTTATTCTTGTTGGCGAGGATCTTGGTATCTAAATGAAAAAAATCAGAATGTCCCGCATAAAAAAAATCACATCAACAATTTTTGTTTTTCTTTGTCTTACTTTTTTTGTGACGGGACAGTCTGCTATAAATCATCCGCTGGGAGACCTTGCCGACGGAGCAAACCAAACAATTTCATATAAAGGAAGCAGAAACTATAAGTTTACAGAACGCAGCGATTTAAGGGTATACCAGAACGGACGCTATGTGGGCTTGCAGAGTAAAATAGTTTCGGCTTTTATTATTCCAAGCTGGATAGATAAGGGGCTTGTGTACGAAGGGGACTTTTTTGTAGATCAGGATACCAATCGTAACAAGGCTCAGGTTGCTCTTGGTATTCATGAAGCAATTCCTTCATCATTTATAATTAACAGTGATGGCAATCTTACTATGCTGGTTGATAACGGATATCCTAGCTTCAGAAGCTTTCCAACTTTTACCAGCCGCAAAATCCAGAAGGGGGATATTTGGGAAGCAAAGGCGATGAGGGCAGTAGACCCACTTTCTAAAGGCATCATCACAAAGATGCCGATTTACGTGCGATACACTTATACAGGGGATGATAATTATAATGGTGAGCCTGTTTATCTGATTTCTGCTGAATGGGCAACCCGCTACAACATGGGCGGAACAACTACATACGTTGACTGGGGCGGAGACAAAGAACTCCATTATGCCCATGGAAGTCATAAGGCAACTATAATTGTAAGCAAGGCAACGGGGGCGGCTCTTGTTATCCGCGATACAGTTGATGAAACTTTTGTTTATAAAGATGGAAATAAATATCAGTACAAGGGAACTATCTCCTTGTTTACAGAATATCCGCCGGCCATAGACCGCAGCAGGCTGATTGCAGCTCTTAAGAAAATGGATCTTCTTGATGATGATGAAGCGGAAAAACTTTTGCAGAGACCTGTGTTAAAAGCCACTGTTGACAAAGATGATTTCTGGGAGACGGTAAACACAAGCGAATGGGTGAGCGGGGGAAATCCAGATAAAGACAAAAAAGATAAAGCTTCAGGTGATGGCAAAGCTTCTGATGAAAAGAAAGCTTCAGGCAAATCATTATCAGCAAAAGACACCGCCGCAAAAACTGAGAAGCTTAAAAAACAGATTGAAGAACATCAGGCAAAATCCGCTAAGTCTGCAACCTCGATTTCTGTAGACAACACCGAAGCCGGAATTCGCCTGACAATTCAGAACCTTCAGTTTAAGGCCGATAGTGCAGAGCTGCTTCCGGGTGAAGAAAAACGCCTTGATCAGATTGCAGAAATATTGCGGCTGGCAGAAGGCGCACAATTTTTGATTGAAGGACACACCGCAGACACAGGCTACGAAGCAGGCGAAATGAAGCTTTCAAAAGAGCGAGCTGATTCAATTGCGGCTGCACTGAGTACCCGAGGAATCGGCAGCGAACGCTTTATCTGCAAGGGCAGTGGCGGCAAAAAACCGATTGCTTCGAATGACACAGCAGAGGGCAAAGCGCTTAACCGCCGTGTTGAAATTACAATATTAGATTGATAAAAAAGTGGTTTCGATACACTCGCTACGAGAGTACTCAACCACCGGTGATTGAGTAGCCCGAAGGGCGTATCGAAATCACATTATTAAAGAGGATAAAAATGACAGACACAGAAAGACAAGACTTATACACAGAAGTAAACGAGCTTCTAGACATTTACAACGAATTTTCACCATGCCAGCCGGATGGTAAAAGCAATATTGAAGCAGTTAAGCCCTGCATTACAGAAATGATAGATTATATCATGAAGGACTCGACAGAAGCTGCCAGCATGAAAGACTGGCTGGACCACACAGACTTCTGGACAGCACCTGCTTCAACCCGCTTCCACGGAAACTTCAAGGGCGGGCTTTCGCTTCATACACTCATGGTAATCAAACAGAGCCTTGAGTTTGCTCATTCAGTTCTTGAAAACTTTTATACGTCTCCGGCGGCTCCAAATTATACCGTGCGAGCCTACGACATTTTTGTTGCCGCTCTCTGTCACGATTTTTGCAAAACAGGTTTTTACGGAGTAGAGTACCGCAACACAAAAGACATCACCGGCAACTGGATAAAACAGCCATTCTATAAGACACTTAACGATAACAGAAACCTTGGCCACGGAAACGAATCAGTTCTTATGATGATTGAAATTCTTCCATCTATCATAAACAACCGCATGGTGATTGAAGCAGTAAGCCGTCATATGGGCTTTTCAGATTTGTCAGACAGCGAGACCTTTAATTACTCAAACTTCCTTCAGAACCCACTGGTTATTCTTTTGCAGCTGGCAGACCAGACAGCGGCACAGTGGTTTGGAATGTAGCCACTATTTGGTCATCCTGAACTTGTTTCAGGATTAACATGACATAGGATTTCTCAATGATTAAAGTACATTGCCATCTTCCCGGACTTTTTGAGTTCTATGAATTCTATAAAGTTTTTCTACCGCTTTACCGTGAACATCGAGACTGGTTTTATGAATGGTGTGATATTGCATCAATTTACGGCGCACCTGAAGGCTCGCTTTGGGGCGGTGGAAGAATAAGTTTTGGGAAGGCAGATGCCCGCGATGTTCTTGCCTTGATGGATGAGTTTGCAATCTCCGCCAGACTAACCTTCAGTAATTCCTTATTGAAAGAAGAACACCTTGCAGACAAAAAATGCAACGAGCTGTGCAGACTTTTTGAAGGCGCAAAAATACCTGCCGGCGTAATTGTGCATTCAGACTTATTACTTGATTATCTGAAAGAAAAATTTCCAGACCTATATCTGATTTCATCAACCACAAAAGTCCTCACAGATTTTGAAGACCTGCGTACCGAACTGGACAGACCTGATTTCAAATACGTAGTTCCGGACTTCCGCTTGAATAAAGCTTTCGACAAACTTGCCACACTTACCCAGGAAGAAAAAGACAAAGTCGAATTCCTCTGTAACGAATGTTGCGACATAAATTGCAGCTCCCGCAAAGCCTGCTACGAAAACGTAAGCCGCAAAAACCTGGCCACCACCGCCGAAGACTTCCCCGATCACAAATGCACCGGAAAAGATGGACAGGGTGGCTATAAGTTCTCCAAAGCCATGAAAAATCCCGCATTCATCAGCATCCTGGATATTCAGAACACCTATCTTCCCATGGGCTTTTCAAATTTTAAGATTGAAGGGCGGGGACTTGGTTCTGCTCTTCTTTTGGAGTTTATTCTTTACTACATGACCAAGCCCGAGCACGAGCTTGAAGTCCGCGAAGAAATCTATCTGGATGCCATGCTGGATTTGTTTTAAATATATATTATAATAAATAAACTAATGAATCTAAAATTAACACAAGATGAATTATACACATTAAAACGTTCTCTTTATAAATGGGCTAAAGATAATCTGCGTGGTAAAATTGTTATCAATGAATTAACTGGGAATTCAATTGAAATTTCATCTCAAGGTATAGATGAATGGTTTTCAAAATCAAAATCTGAAGAACAGATAAAATCTATTACACTATTATCAGAAATACTAAGATTAGCAAAGTTTACACACAATAGTGATAATATACATTCTACAAGAAAAAATGCACCAAAGTTTGAATATTATGAATGTCCTCTTGAAATTGACGAGAAGGGATATAACGCAGTAATTAGTATATAAATTGTTGTAGAAAATATTGGAGATAGAAGAATTTATTATCATCATTATTTAGATGTGTTAAAAAATCAAACCGTCCTCAACTCTTGTGTGCCAACCGAAAGGAAATAGCACAGTTTTATTGGACGGTTCTAAATATAAGTATATCATATATGTAAGTTATGTCAAGTTAGTTCACAATGTGTTAGCGATGTGCTAGGCGCTTAAATTTCAACTTGTCAGAATTTCCGACAGGTTCAAACATAAGTTAAATAGATTTTAAAATAACAAAATAGCACAATCTTTTGTATTTCAAATTACTTAGAAAATGATATAATATACTTTATATAAATAATGAAAAAAGAAAATCCTTTTGAAATAGATTTTGAATCCTACATCCGTGAAGGTGAACTTGATAAAAAAGAGAAGAGTATTGCATGGTCAATTGCGACAGGTCTTCAACAGGTTGATGTTCTTACGCCTTCCGCATATCTATATGAAACTGCCAAACGCAACATAGAAGGCGAGATCTCTATTGAAGAAGCACGTAAACTTGTAGACTCATATTACGAATCAAAAACTGCTCGTACCGAAGATAATGATGACAAGGAAGAAGCAGATAAAGTTTCAGCAAGAATTGTGCAGATTCTTCGTGATAAGACTTTTGACTTTTCTCCAGCATACTACATTCATATTCATAAAAAAATATTTGAAGATGTTTTCAAATTTGCCGGAACGATTCGCGACTATAATATTACAAAGAATGAATGGATATTGAATAGTGATACTGTTTATTATGCAGATGCATATGATATAAAAGAAGCACTGGATTACGTAATAACAAAAGAAAGGAATTTTGATTATTCTAATCTTTCGACTGAAGAAGCTGTAAAACATCTGACAAGATTCACTTCAGATATCTGGCAGATACATCCTTTTGGTGAAGGTAATACAAGAACTACAGCAATTTTTATAATCAAATATCTTCGCTTCTTACATTTTATTGAAAACACAGAACCATTTGAAAAACACAGTTGGTATTTTCGTAATGCCCTTGTTCGAGCAAATTATGACAATTTTCCCAAAGGCATTTTCAAGAGTTTTGATTATTTAGAAATTTTTTTCCGAAATGTAATTTTGAATGAAAATAATGAATTAAAAAACAGATATATACATATTGATTATTCGAGATTAAAACAAAAAAAAATTATTGGGTAAATAAAAGCGTCCTCAACTCTATTGTGCTAAACAAAAGGCAATAGCACAGTTTTATTGGACGATTTTAAATATAAAAATATCATAAATGTTTTTTTGTCAACTTAATAACTCAATTAATTTCATACATTTCTATCACACTCAAGCAGATAGCTTGTTATCAGCCTGATGTAAGAATCAGTTTAAGGGAAAATCCCGACAACAGATGACCGCCTGCGGATTTCACGATTAAGACGCTCAAGCGTGTTCGTACTTGAAATCTTACGGCTGTCAAGTTCCCAACAATCATAGCCTTCCACATTTTTACTCCCACTGCAAAACTTTAATAATATTTCATTTTTTTAGTAAAACTGTATTGTATAAAGCGGCGCTTTTCTATATTATATCATCATATATCATTATTATAAGAGTATGGTCGGCGGACTTTGAGACGGCGGCTGTTCAAAGGTGAGGTATATGGCTAAAGGACGACCTTTAATCAACAAGGAACGCTGTAAGGGCTGTGGACTTTGTATCCGCGTTTGCCCTAAGAAGATTCTTGAAATGTCTAAAGAAACCAATGGTCAGGGAGTTTCTTTCCCTGTTTGTATTGATGAGGCAAGCTGTATTGCCTGCAGTATGTGTGCAACTATGTGCCCGGACTGCGTAATTGAAATTGAGGCTGAATAATGGCAGAAAAAGTTTTGATGAAAGGAAACGAAGCAATTGCCGAGGCTGCGGTTCGTGCCGGCTGTCGTTTCTACTTTGCATATCCAATCACACCGCAGAATGAAATTCCGGCTTATATGGCTAAACGTCTTCCAGAAGTAGGGGGAACCTTCCTTCAGGCTGAAAGCGAGTTAGCTGCCATTAACATGGTAATGGGTGCATCCGCTGCAGGTTCCCGCTGTATGACTTCTTCTTCTTCTCCTGGAATCTCTTTGAAGCAGGAAGGAATCTCTTATATCTCTGGAGCTCAGCTGCCTGCTGTTGTTGTAAACATGATGCGCGGTGGTCCTGGCCTTGGAAACATTTCCGGTGCTCAGGGTGACTACTTTCAGGCAACCCGCGGTGGTGGAAACGGTGACTACCATGTGGTAGTTATTGCTCCGGGTACTGTTCAGGAAATGGCAGACTGTACTCTCAAGGCTTTTGAAATTGCCGACAAGTACCGCGTTATGTGTATGATTCTTGGTGACGGTTATCTTGGACAGATGTCTGAGCCTTGCGTTCTTCCTGACTTTGTAAAAGAGTTCCCTGCAAAGCCTTGGGCTCTTACCGGTAAAACTCCGGATCGCAAGCAGAACAAGATTATGTCCCTCAAGCTTTCTGGAATTGACGGCGAGCTCAACGCTCACACAAAAGCACTTTTTGAAAACTATCAGAAGATTCAGGACAATGAAACAATGTCTGAAACCTTTATGTGTGACGATGCTGATTACATTCTTACCGGCTACGGAACTTGTGCCCGTGTCTGCAAGAAGGCTGTAAAGATGCTCCGCGAGCAGGGAATTAAGGCTGGTCTTTTCCGTCCAATCACTCTCTGGCCATTCCCTGCAAAAGAGCTTGAAGCTGCCTGCAAGAATGCAAAGAAGATTTTGACGGTAGAAATGTCTATGGGTCAGATGGTTCAGGACGTTAAGCTTAACTGCGGACGTAGCGTAAAGGATGTTGATTTCTATGGCGAGCCTGGTGGAATCATTCCTTCAGTTGATGCTGTTATTGAGAAGGTAAAGAGCTATGAGTAAGAAATATGAATTTCCAAAATCAATGAATGATGTTCCTACACACTACTGTGGTGGCTGTGGTCATGGAATCGTTCACAAGTTGATTGCACAGGTTATTGATGAAATGAATATTCAGCAGGATGTACTTTTAGTTGCTCCTGTTGGTTGTGCAGTTTATGCCTATAACTATATTAATGTTGATTCCTGCGAGGCCGCTCATGGTCGTGCTCCTGCAGTTGCAACCGGTATGAAGCGTGTTCATCCGGATAAGCTTGTTATCAGCTATCAGGGTGATGGTGACCTGCTTGCCATTGGTACAGGGGAAACTGTTCACGCTGCAAACCGCGGTGAGAACATCACTGTAATCTTTATCAACAATGCAATTTACGGAATGACTGGTGGTCAAATGGCTCCAACTTCTCTTGTTGGTCAGGTTACAAAGACAACTCCTTTCGGACGTAATGCTGATGAAGTTGGTTACCCGATTCGTGCCTGCGAGCTTTTAAATACTCTTGTTGAACCAAAGTATATCGAGCGCTGTGCCGTTTACGATGTTCCTCACATTAACAAAACTAAGGCAGCCATCAAAAAGGCTTTGACATATCAGAAGGAAGGAAAGGGCTACAGCTTTGTAGAAGTTCTTTCTATGTGTCCTACAAACTGGGGTGTTGCTCCAACTGTTGCTGCTGACTGGGTAAAGGATCAGATGGAGCCTTATTATCCTCTGGGAGTTTTCCGCGACGTTCCAGGCGGAGTTACACCGGAAGCAGCTACTCCAGTAGCCGGGGTTGTTAGTAAATAATTGGAACAGGATATAAAGATATTTAGGATATCTAAGATATATCTTAGACAAAATGATAAAAGGAAACTAGCAGAGATTTGATAGATGAAGATATTACAGAAAAAATAATAGGGGCTGCTTATAAAGTTGCGAATACTTTAGGTGCTGGATTTCTTGAAAAGGTTTATGAGAATGCACTTGCAATTGAACTTAATAAATCTGGATTAAGTGTAAAACAACAATATTCACTTCCTGTTTATTATGAAGACCAACTGGTCGGTAATTATTTTGCTGATTTGTTAGTTGAAGATTCTGTAATTGTAGAATTAAAAGCAGTTAGAGAACTTGTTCCTGAGTTTTCTGCACAGGTTATCAATTATTTAAAGGCTGCCAGAATAAACACAGGCTTGCTGATAAATTTTGGAAAGCCAAAAATTGAGATAAAGAGATTATATAATAATAAATAATTATAAATCCTTTTCATCCTGTTCATCTTGTTTTTAATTAATCTTTTTTATCTTTGTTAATAAATGTGTTTATCCCTTTTTGGAGTTGATATATGACAACAGAAATTATTTTTGCCGGATTCGGTGGTCAGGGTGTTATCCTTGCCGGAAAAATCCTTACACTGGCCGGAATGAGCGAAGACAAATACGTTTCTCACATTCCTTCATACGGTGCTGAGATGCGCGGTGGTACTGCCAACTGTTCTGTAATCGTAAGTGATGAAGAAGTTGCATCCCCTGTTATCGAAAAGCCGGATGTAGTAGTTGCTCTCAACAAGCCTTCTATGACTAAGTTTGAACAGTGGCTTAAGCCGGGCGGACTTTTGATTTACAATTCTTCTTTGATTGATATTGAACCAAGCCGCAAGGATATTCGTACACTTGCTTTGCCTGCAAACGACATGGCCGCAGAGACTAACAACGCCCGCGGTGCAAACATGGTTGTGCTCGGCTGTCTTGCAAAGGTTTGCCCTGGTATGATCAGCGGAGTTAAGCCTTTTGAGTACGCTTTGGACGAAGCAATCTCTGCCCGCAACAAGAAGTTCAATCCAATAAACATTGCAACAATCGAAGCAGCATACAACAAGGATTACGATATAAAATAGAAACAGGATATACTGGATACTAATATTGGAAACAAGATGTACAAGATGTTTAAGATATTATTATTTTGAACAAGATGTACAAGATGTTTAAGATATTATTATTTTGAACAAGATGTACAAGATGTTTAAGATATTATTATTTTGAACAAGATATACAAAATATCCTTTTCATCCTGTCTATCTTGTTTAATATATAAATATTTGTAACAAGATGTTTAAGATATTATTATTTTGAAACAAAATATACAAAATATCCTTTTCATCCTGTCCATCTTGTTTAATATATAAATATTTGTAACAAGATATACAGGATGTTTAGGATGTTAATGTTTGGAACAAAATATCCTTTTCATCCTGTCCATCTTGTTTAAAATAAAATATTTAGTGAGGTGTTAAATGAGTGAAAAAAATAAAATTGGTGCAAAAGTAAAACTGGTTCGCGAAAACCGCAAGCTTTCTATCGAAGATGTTTCTGAGCGCACAAATCTTCCTGCCGCTCAGATTCAGAGCATTGAAGACGGTTCTCTTGTTCCAAACCTCACACCGCTTATTAAGATTGCCCGTGTTCTTGGTGTTCGCCTCGGAACCTTTATGGACGATGATGAAAACCTTGGACCTGTAGTAACCCGTGCCCAGGACAAGAAGGAAGTAACCCGCTTCAGCGACCGCGGAAACGCAGTTAATTCTGACCTGGACTTCTATACTCTTGCACAGAACAAGGCCGGCCGCCATATGGATCCTTTCATCATTGATATCTTCCCAAGCTCAGAAGAAGAAATCAAGCTTTCTACACATGAAGGCGAAGAGTTCATCTATGTTCTCGAAGGCGAAGTAGAAATCATCTACGGCAAGGACAAGTACGAACTCAAGCAGGGCGATTCGATTTATTATGAATCGATTGTTGCCCACCATGTACACAGCCACGGTGAAAATAAAGCAAAGATTCTTGCGGTAGTTTATACTCCTGCCTAAAATCGAAGAACCGTTAAAAAAAAGGCTGCGACAGCGGGCTTTTTTAGGTTCATCGAAAGATTGGCTCGGTGCGAGACTATGCGAGAACCGGCGTGATGGATTGCTTCGTTGCGCTCGCAATGAGATTTAGAAATCACGAAAGGTAAAAAACAAAAAATATGGAGCAGAAAAAGGACCTCGCGGAGCGTCATCTTCGTCCAGCGAAGCGAGTCATTTTTCAGCGGGAATATTTTTTGTTTTTTAAGATTTCAATGGACGACAAAGAATACTACAGCCTTATGAACCGTTCCTCTAGTTGGGCGCTTCAGCAGGCTCTTAAAAAGAAATCTTCCACAAAAAAAGCGTTATCCCAGGCTCAAAAAACTGAGCTCCCAGATAACGCTCAAACTTTTACATCACTTGAATTGCGCCAGGGCAGGGCAGATGCCGAAATGCTGCTGGAAAAAAAATCCGACTAAACGGCATTTTCTTTTCTACTTGAAGCTGCCGTAATTATCCGCTTCCTGCTGAACGAGGGTATGAGAGGGGTAATGGACTGACAAAATGTTTAATTATACTTAAATATTTTATTATAATTAAATAATTCTCTTGAATAAGAGGTCTGTTTTCTATATTATAAAGGTGGAGTAATACATGATTGAATTAACATTAAGCCAGCTTTTAAGAGAAAAAACAAAAGCAAATCCAAGCCACGAATTTATGGTATACGCAGACCGCGACCTTCGTTTTACCTATGCTCAGTTTGATAAACGTGTTGATGATCTGGCTTGCGGACTATATGCAATTGGTGTTCGTAAAGGTGATAATATCGGAATCTGGGCAACTAACGTTCCAGACTGGCTTACCTATATGTTTGCCTGCGCCCGTCTTGGTGCAGTAGGGGTTACTGTAAATACTTCTTATAAACTTCACGAGCTTGAATATCTTGTTAAGCAGTCTGACCTTACAACCCTCTGTCTCACAGACGGTGTAAAAGATTCCAACTACGTTCAGATGATTAAGGAGCTTGTTCCAGAGCTTGATGAATATGAAAGAGGCTGCCTTAAATCAAAAAGATTCCCATGCCTTAAAAATGTAGTTTTCATGGGGCCGGAAAAATACCGAGGACTTTATTCTACACCGGAACTTTTGCTTCTTGGCCAGCATGTTGATATTGAAATCATTCATAAAATTGAAAACGAAGTTACTCCGGAAGATGTTGTAAATATGCAGTATACTTCTGGAACTACAGGTTTCCCTAAGGGAGTTATGCTTACCAGCCGCAACATCATTAATGACGGTTTTATCATTGGTGAACGTATGCGCTATACAGAAAATGACAAGCTCTGCCTCCTGGTACCGCTTTTCCACTGTTTTGGAATTGTACTTGGGGTAATGGCAGTTTTGACTCACGGCGGTACTCACGTTCTTCTTGAAAGCTTTGACCCTCTTGTTGCCCTCGCTTCAATTCAGAAGGAGAAGTGTACTTCGCTTTACGGTGTTCCAACAATGTTCATTGCAGAACTTAATCATCCTATGTTCAGCATGTTTGATTTGTCTTCACTCCGTACTGGTATTATGGCCGGTTCCGGAGTTCCAGTCGAACTGATGAAGCGTGTAAATGATGAAATGCATATGCCGGAAATTACTTCGGTTTACGGTCTTACAGAAACAAGCCCGGGTATGACACAAAGCCACTGGAACGACAGCCTCGAGGTTCGCGCCACAACAGTAGGCGATGCCTTTGAAGGAATTGACGTAAAGGTTCTTGATCCTGAAACTGGAAAAGAATGTCCGGTTGGTGTGCAGGGTGAAATGTGCTGTAAGGGCTGGAACGTTATGAAAGGCTATTACAAGATGCCGGAAGCTACAGCCGAAACAATTGATAAAAACGGATACCTTCACTCCGGAGACCTTGGTATAAAAGATGAAAACGGAAATTACCACATTACCGGTCGTATTAAGGATATGATTATCCGCGGCGGTGAAAATATTTACCCTCGCGAAATCGAAGAGTTCTTAATTCAGATGCCGGAAATCAAAGATATTCAGGTTGCGGCAGTAAAGTCAGAACGTTACGGAGAAATTACCGGTGCCTTTATTATTTTACACGAAGGAAAAACTCTTACAGAACAGGATGTTATTGAATTTTGCCGCGACAAGCTTTCTAAGTTTAAGTGGCCTCAGCTTGTAATGTTCCTGGATGAATTCCCTATGACAGGTTCCGGCAAAATCCAGAAATTTAAGCTTACAGAAATTGGTACAAAATACCGCAGAGAAGTGTTGAAAGTAGAAGATTAATGAGTTACTATATATTTATTATATGAAGTCATTTATTCTTTTTGATTTTGACGGCACCATTGCAGATACTATTTCTGTTGGTCTTGATATTATTAATACACATGCAGACAGATTCGGATATAAAAGGCTGGATGGCGAATTAAATACCCACCTGTCTGCAATGCAGTTAGTAAAGCTTGCAGAAGTCAAATTGTGGAAACTGCCATATCTTATTTATCAGCTTAAACAAAAATTGTCTGAGCAATCAGATGAAATCCAGATTCTGCCTGAAGCAAAAAAAATAATTGAAAGTGTAAAAAACGACGGCTATGAACTTGGAATCCTTACTTCTAATTCAATGAAGACTGTCAGTGCTTTCTTAAAAAGATATAAATTAGACACTTTCTTTACATATATAAAAACTGATGTATTCATTTTTGGAAAAAAGAAAGCCCTTGCAAAAACTAAAAAACTTCTGAACAAAAAAATCATATATGTAGGTGATGAACTTCGTGATATTGAAGCCTGCAAAAAGAATAACATACCGATTGTTTCTGTTTCATGGGGTATGAATTCTTATGAATCTCTGGAAAGTCATAACACCGGCTTAGTCGCTAAAAATGCTGAAGAAACATACAGTTTAATAAAAAGAATCTGATAATTCTCTGGTTATTTTTTAGGGCTGATTGTATTTTAAGATATAAAAGTCATATAACATTTAATTATACTAAAGATTTTTAATATTTTTTAATTTTTCTATTGATTTTTGACTTATTTTTGTATATTATCTAAAAAGTGAGCGATAGGAGCACCTGCGAAGCAGCCGACCGCAGCGAACGTAGTGAGCGAGGACGGTGAGCGTTAGCGAAGTGCGGATAGCGCGGCCCGAGCGAAGCGAGGGACACTCCCAGAAAAAGAGGTAAATTATGAACGAGGAGATTAAAGCCGTAGCAGACCGTTTAATCGGTCTGCGTGAAATTATGGACGTATCGGTTGAAGAGGCAGCAGGTGTTTGCGGCATTTCGATTGAACAGTACAAACAGTATGAGACTGGCACTGTTGATATTCCGGTTGGGATTTTACAGTCTATGTCTAAGAAGTATGGAATCGACCTCGGAACTCTTATTTCGGGAAAAGAACCTCACATGCATTCTTACTGTCTTACAAAAAAAGATAAGGGACTTTCAGTTGACCGCAGAAGTGACTATAAATATCAGGCTCTGGCAGCAGGTTTTCAGAACCGCAAGGCAGATCCTTTTATTGTAGTAGTAACACCGGAAAATACTAAGGAAATCCATTTCAATTCACATCCCGGCCATGAGTTTGAGTATATGATTGAAGGCTCTATGAAACTTGTAGTTGATGGAAAAGAAATGGTTTTGGAAGAGGGTGATTCTGTATATTTTGATGCTACAAAGCAGCACGGTATGCAGGCACTAAATGATAAGAAAGCTAAGTTTTTGGCTATTATCATATAAAATATTTATGGGTGGTTGAGTAGGCAAAGCCGTATCGAAACCACCTTTACAAAATGACAAAAGTGGTTTCGATACGCATGCTTTGCATGCACTCAACCACCGGAAATCAAAAGGAACATATATGCTTGAAGATTTTCTAGAAAGAACTGAGTTTAAAGATTATAAAGATTTTTTTGAGAACTATAAAATAAAGGTGCCGGCAAACTTCAACTTTGGTTATGACGTAGTTGATGTTCTTGCCCAGCGCACACCGGATGCAAAAGCTTTTGTATGGTGTAACGATAACGGCGAAGAGCTTGTTATGACCTTTGGCGAGCTTAAGGAACGCACAGACCGTGCCGCAGCCTATTTCCGCAGTATTGGTATTAAGCGCGGCGACTTTGTTATGCTGATTTTACAGCGCCGTTATGAGTTCTGGCTTTCTATTGTAGCTCTTCACAAAATTGGTGCGGCTGTTATTCCGGCAACTCATATGCTTACAAAAGAGGATATTGTATTCCGCTGTAACGCCGCTTATATTAAGGCTGTGGTTGCGGTGGACCATCGCGAACTCTTTACTTACATTGAAGAAGCTCAGAAGGAATGTCCTTCACTTACAACTCTTGTTGCAGTTCCTCCATTTGGAATTGACCAGGGTATGAGCGACGAATTCAAGGCAAAGCATCCGACCTGGCTGGACTTTACAGAGGGCTGCAAAGCTGTAACTGAGAACCAGCTGGCAGACTTCCATGCACTTAAACGCGAAGACATCAGCAAGAATGAAGACATTCTTCTTGCATACTTTACATCAGGAACTACAAGCCATCCAAAACTGGTTTCTCATAACTATTTATATCCTCTTGGACACATTGTTACTGCAAGCTATTGGCAGCAGGTTCAGAAGGGCGGACTTCATCTTACTGTAGCTGATACCGGCTGGGGTAAGGCAGTGTGGGGTAAACTCTATGGTCAGTGGATTGCTGAATGCTGTGTATTTATTTATGACTATCATGATAAGTTTAAGCCTATTGATTTGATTAAGCAGATAGAAAAGCATCACATTACATCTTTCTGTGCGCCTCCAACAATCTACCGCTTCCTTATTCAGGAAGATTTAAGCCAATATAATTTCTCATCTTGTCTACATTGGTCGACAGCAGGCGAGCCTTTGAGCGAAGAAGTTTTCAATAAATGGAAGGAAATCACAGGAAAAGAAATCCGCGAGGGCTTTGGCCAGACAGAAACTACTTTGTCTTTGTTCAATTATGGAAATGAACGTATCAAACCAGGTAGCCTCGGAAAGCCGGCACCTTACTACAACGTTACTTTGATTGATGAAGATGGAAATGAAGTAGAAGACGGTGAGGTCGGCGAAATTGTAGTTGATATGAAAAACGGAAACTTCCCGGGCCTCTTCATGGAATATTTTGGTGACCCTGCAAAAACTAAGTCTGTTATGCACGACGGTTACTATCATACATCTGATAACGCCTGGCGTGATGAAGACGGTTACTTCTGGTTTACAGGCCGTAACGACGACGTAATCAAATGTTCAGGTTACCGCATTGGTACCTTTGAAGTTGAATCAGTTCTTATGCAGCACCCTGCAGTTGTAGAATGTGCAGTTACAGCAGCTCCAGACCCGGTACGCGGTCAGGTTGTAAAAGCTACAATCGTTCTTGCTAAGGGCTACCAGCCTGGCGACGAGCTTGTAAAGGATATTCAGAGCTTTGTAAAAAAGACTACTGCACCATATAAATACCCGAGAATTGTAGAGTTCCGAGACAGTCTGCCAAAGACTATTTCGGGTAAGATTATGAGAAAGGATATTAAATAGATGCTGAAACAAGTTCAGCATGACACTGTTACCCCGAAACAAGTTCAGCATGACATCGTCACCCCGAACTTGTTTCGGGGTCTTTAATAACGGCCTCGCAATGACTTTTTTTTGCAAAGCAATCCATTTGTTTTATTAGTTTTATATAAAAATATTTTATCATATTGAATTGAATAATTAAACATAAAATGTTAATATCTCTTATCTCGCAGTGATGAACTCCACATCACTTTCCCTGCCTCACGACGGCAACGCGATTAAACATTTTCCGCAAAACGCGGACTCAGGAGTATCTCAATGAAAAAAATCACAACTCTCTTACTTTCAATGGTAATGGTATCTGGTCTTGTTTTTGCAGCCGGTGCTAAAAAATCAAAGAACAAAATTACTACTGTTGAAATCTGGCACACTTATAATGGTAAGCAGGCAGCAGCTCTTAATGACGCTGCAGACCGCTTTAATTCAAGCCAGACAAAATACAAGGTAGAAGTAAAGAATCAGGATTATGCAGGTTTTGCTGACACAGTTTACAATGCTGTTGCAAACGGAATTGGACCTAGCATCATTTTCAACTATGGTACAACAGCTGTAGACTATGCTAACGAAGGTCTTGCAATTGATATCCGTAAATATATTAAAAAGGATCTTAAGAAAGGCGACAAGACAATGCAGAACATCATTGACTCTTTGCCAGAAGCAATGAAGACAGATGTTCTTGGCTTTGAAGATGGTGGAATCTACTACCTTCCAGGTTGTACAACAGGTCCTGTTTATTTCTATAATAAAACAATTTTTGATGAACTTGGCTTGAATCCTCCAACAAACTGGGATGAACTTGTATCGGTATCTAAGACAATAAAAGAAAAGAAGGGAATTCCTGGCTTCCATTCAGACGGTCTTGTAGACAACATTCAGGAATTGATTATGCACAATGGTCTTGGCTATATTGATGTAGCTAATAAGCGCGTAACCTTCTGTGGTCCAAAGCTTGAAGAGATTTACCAGTGGTATGCTGATAACTGTAAAAAAGGTTACTTCTCATTCAATACAATCGGCCGCTATTCTTCAGAAGATCTTGCTAACGGTGATATTGCATCTTTCTCAGGTTCTTGTGTAAACGACCAGTATATTCAAATGGTAGAAGGTAAGGGTGAGTTAGGCATGGCTAAGTGGATTGCAGGGGACTTTTATACTGCATGGAACCGTGGTCCTATCTTCCTTCACAGAAATGACGCTGTTGATGAAGGGGCTTACGAATTTGTTAAGTTCTTTTTGAACCGTGAAAACGCTGCAAAGTGGGCTATTGCAAACTCAGCCCTTTGTCCATATGGAACTTCTGCAGATGTCCCTGAATATGTTGCTTATCTTAAAAATCTTCCTGCAACTTCTGCATTGCCTTATGTTCAGGCTAACATGGCAGTTTCTGGTTCATTCCCTAACGTAACTGGTTCTGCTGCTGTTCGTAAGATTCTTGAAGAGTACCTCAACTATGTAGTCGATGGAAAGATGACTGCAAAAGAAGCCGTAAAGGCAATTGAAAAGCAGTGTAACGACGCACTTAACGGCAGATAGTGTCATGCTGAACTTGTTTCAGCATCTATAAAAAGATCCCGAAACAAGTTCGGGATGACAAGACTTGTTTCGGGATCTATAACACAAATGAAAGTTCGAATCGATAACGTAACAAAGAAATTTGGTAATACCACAGCGGTAAGCAATTTTTCCGCAGAGCTTGAAGACGGGCATTTGATTTGTCTGCTCGGTCCTTCCGGCTGCGGAAAGTCAACTCTGCTAAATATGCTTTGCGGAATTATTCCGGTTACCCAAGGAAAGATTTATTTTGATGATAAGGATGTAACAAAGCTTCCTCCGGATCAGAGAAATATCGGCATGGTATTTCAGAACTACGCCCTTTATCCTCACATGACAGTTGCCCAAAACATTGCTTTTCCACTGGAAGTTTTGAAGGTGAAAAAGGATGAGCGCAAGGCGAGGGTAGAGGAAATTTCAAAGCTTGTTCATGTTGATAATCTTTTGCGCCGTTATCCTTCCGAACTAAGTGGTGGCCAGCAGCAGAGAGTTGCAATTGCCCGTGCAATGGTAAAAAAGCCTCAGCTGCTTTTAATGGACGAACCGCTTTCAAATCTTGACGCCAGACTCCGCCTTGAAATGCGCGAAGAAATCCGCCGCATTCAGAAAGAGACTGGCGTAACTACAGTTTTTGTAACTCACGATCAGGAAGAGGCAATGTCTATTTCTGATTCAATTCTTTTGATGAAGGATGGGCTTTTGATTCAAAGCGGCCTTTGTCAGGAATTGTACGTGAATCCGAACTCCCTTTTTGTTGCTGAGTTTTTGGGAAATCCTCCGGCTAATAAACTTCCGGTGGTTGAGTGCGAGCAAAGCGAGCGTATCGAAACCACCTCAGAACTCCAGAAATACATTGGTGGTTTCGACAAGCTTAACCACCCGGCAACAGTCGCCATCCGCCCAGAGGCCTTTACACTGGATCCAAACGGAATAGAAGCAGAAATCCAATTCATCAGCGAAATGGGTAAAGACCAAATTGTTACAATGAAATATCTTGGTAATACAGTTCGTGCTATTTTGAATCTGGAAGATTCTGGATTGGCCTCTGGTTCCAAAATCAAAGTCGGCTTAAAGAAAAAAGGCGTCTTCACTTTTGATAAAGAAGGCAGGAGATTGTCTTGAGTTTTTCACCAAAACGTCGTGAATTATTTTCTAAAATAGAGCCCTGGCTTTATCTTTCTCCCTTTCTGATTTTCATAATCATCTTTACTCTCTATCCTGTAATTAATGTTTTTACAATTTCTTTTAAGGAAAACTACAGCTATCTTCGAGGCACCTTTAAAGCACTCAATTTTGAAAACTATAAATACGTTTTAACCGACGACAAGTTTACCTCTGGACTGCGCAACACAGCTCTTTACGTTTTATTCGTTGTTCCTGTCAGTACCGCAATCTCACTTTTCTTTGCAAATCTTTTGAACAAAAAAGTAAAAGGCAGTGCAATCTTTCAAACCGCTTTCTTTTTACCAATGGTAACATCTGTAACTGCTGTTGGTCTTATCTGGCGCCTTATGTATAACCAGCAATACGGAATTATCAACTGGTTGCTTTCAAAATTTGGAATTGAAAAAATAGGCTGGGTGACTGAATCCCGCTGGTCACTACTTGCCCTTATCATATTCGGAACCTGGAATATTCTTCCTTTTACAATCATCATTCTGCTTTCGGGTATGCAGAATATAAATGAAACATATTACACAGTTGCCCGCGTGGACGGAGCGAAACCTGCAAGAATCTTTTTCCGCATTACAGTTCCGCTTCTGTCGCCTACAATTTTCCTCGTCAGCATTGTAAACACAATCAGCTGCTTTAAGGTTTTCAGTGAGCTTTATCCGCTTTTCTACGGTAAGCCCGGTCCTTATTACAATCTCTACACAGTTGTTTATTACATCAGATACGCAATGATGGAAAAGCGAAAGTACGGCTATGCCGCCGCTGCTGCCGTAATTCTTTTCCTCTGTATTTTTGTCGTAACTCTGCTTGAGCTTTATCTTAAAAAGCGGATGGGAAGGAAGGGGCTCAAATGAAAAAAATCAATTCAGGCACGAAAGTCAACTGGCGCGAAGTCCTTCGAAAAACACCGGTATACCTCTTCCTCATCCTCGGCTCCCTTCTCATGATTTTCCCATTCATCTGGATGATTCTCACATCCTTCAAAACCCATGCCGAAGCAATAATGTTCCCGCCAAAGTTCTGGCCAAATAGTTTTTCTTTTGTAAATTACCGCGAAGCTTTTTCAATGGCTCCCTTTGGAAAATATTTTATAAACTCTGTAATTGTAATGGTGCTTTCCGTTCTCACAACAACCACCACAACAATTCTTGGCGCTTTTGCTTTTTCAAAAATGAAGTTCCCTGGCCGCAGCCTTATTTTTTCAATTTTGCTCAGCCTTATGATGATTCCTTTTGAAATGCTGATTATTACAAATTACACAACTATCGTAAAAATCAAACTCTACAACACAATTCCGGCTTTAGTTATGCCATTTATTTCCAGCATTTTTTATACTTACATTTTGAAGAATTTCTTTGACACAATTTCTGACAGTCTTTATTATTCTGCCCGAATTGATGGGGCAAGCAACTGGATCTATTTGTGGCGCATTATGGTGCCGATTGCAAAACCTTCTATTTTTACGATAATTCTTTTAAATGCTCTTTCTTCATGGAACAGCTTTATGTGGCCTCTTTACGTTACATCAGACGCAAAGAGCCGTACGCTGCCTTACGGCCTTCAGGTCTTTACAACCGAAGCCGCAAGCTATTCAGAATACTTAATGGCCGCCTCAACCATAGTCGTTCTGCCAATGATTATTCTTTTTATTCTTACAAGAAAATACATTGTAAACGGCGTAAGTACGGGCGGGCTGAAAGGTTAATTCCAGGGCTTCCGCATTATAAACAAAAATCCCGAATTTTTGGCTCCCAGTCACGGATAAGCGTTTATAATGCGGAAGCCCTGAGGTTAATTCAAATTCATCTTTAAAAATCCATTTTATTATTGTAAAATCTTTTTTTCATAACTAATTCCTTAAACTTCAAATTAATATAATTGTAGATAGTATTACTTAACTGATTTTTGATGATTTTTTTTCACCAATTATAAGATTGGAAATCGATTAAAAATCATGCTATAATTTCAATATGAAAAAAATGAGTTGCCAGCTTGGACATATTTCAGCATCTGTTTTTAAGCAATTTCATATATTCCCAAAAAAAATCGGAATGACTTTTTTATTTATCTTTCTAATTTCTCTTTTTCCATCATGTAATATAAAAATAACGACAGGTAAAACTCAATCAGCAAATCAAAAAATTACAGAACTTGGAACAACTGATTCAATTTTTCTTGAACAAATGTATATTACAGAAAGTCTTGATTTTGCACTTTATAATGCATGGCTTCGACTTGATGAAGCTCTCGCTCTAAACGATTCATCGACTAAATATAACTCAAATAAAACTCAGGAAACAATAGCCACAGCGCAGAATGATTTTTTACGCGAACTGGAACGTGGAAAAGAATCTAAAACTTATAGAATTGCCAACAGTATGTATGGAATTCAAAATCAAATTTCTGATATGGAAGAGGCTTGTAAAAATCTGGATGCCCAGACACTTTCGCGTCTTGTAACAGCCTTTTATATTTCTAAAGGTTTAATTTATCAGAAAAGCGGTACAGTTTTTATGCAGATGATAATTTTGATGGGTATTTTGATTCTGCTTGTTCTCGCACTTTTGTTTTTTTATCATCTTACTTATGCACGCAGAATCGAAATCGAAAAAATTCTTAAAGCAACAAATAAAGGTCAGGAAGAAGAACGCCGCCGTATTGCCCTTGAACTTCATGATTCTGTTGCCCAGCAGATGCGTTATGTTTCAATCCTTGCAGAAAAAGTTTCAGATGAAGAACTTGCAAAAGAAATCAAATCAAACCAGAGCGAATGTATAGAAAACCTGCGAAATACCTGTTACACACTTTCTTCAATAAACATGGATAAGGGAAACTTTTCTCAAGCCTTAAAAAATTCAATCGATAATTACCAGAAGCGCACAGGTATCGAATGCTCTCTTGTAATTACACAAGATGCAGATTTTAATTCGCTGCCTCAAATTACATTCCATCATCTTTTTAGAATTATTATGGAACTGCTTGCAAATATCGAAAAGCACAGCCAGGCCGGCGAAGTAACTATTTTAATTCGTAATCCAACAGCTGCCGACAAAATAAAACATGGACTTTTAGTTTTCATTTCGGATGATGGAAAAGGAATTGATTCAAAGCTTCTCGAACAGATGAACTCATCAAAAATCACAAGTATAAAAAATCTTCACTTTGGTCTGCAGAATATAAAACTTCGTTTGAACGAAATCGGCGGAAGTATAAAATTTATTTCAGAACCAGGCGAGGGTACGGAAGTTGAAATTAAGATTGGAAAATAAATAAAAGTGATATACGGCCAGGTCAAGGCACGCATTGCTTAAAGCCTTGAAATGCCTGTTTATTTTTAAGGAGAAAAACTTGTTATGAATTTTATAATGATTGAAGACCACAACCTTGTACGTCAGGGTGTAAGTAAAATAATTGAAGAAAAGAGTGATTTCCGCTGCTCAGGAACTTTTTCCAGTATAGATGAAGCAAAAGTTTTTCTAGCTGATTATTGCAGGAGTACAGATTATGAGCCTCTTATCTGTATTGTGGATATAAATCTTGGAGACAAAGCTGATGATGCAGATGGACTTTCTCTTATCAGTTTTATAAAAGAAAATTACCCCAGATTGTACAGCATCTGCTATTCCATGTTTAAAGGAGCGGGTATTGTTGAGCAGGCTGTTGCTTCTGGAGCTTCTGTTTATGTTTCTAAAAATGCAGATTTAGACGTTCTGCTTCAGGCAATGAAAAAAGCTGGTGACGGTATTTTTTTTATGGAAGAAAGCCTTACTTCAGATTATATAATTTATACAAACCTTTACCAGAGTCTTACAAAACGTGAACGTGAATTAACAGGTCTATTTTTTCAACATAAAACCGAAGAAGAAATTGCCAGAACTATGGGAATTACAGAACGAGCGGTAGATAACTATATAACTCGAATTCTCTCGAAGCTTGGAGTAACCAGCAAAAAAGAACTAATGGCTAAATTCGGCGACATGTGGGGTTGGGGGGGGGTACAGGCGTATAGGGAATAATAGTTTGCATAACCTGTAATCCCAGTCCTGCCTCTTTGGTGAAAAAATTCATCAAATTTTGATTATTTTTCTCTAACTACAAAACTTTTCTTTTGATGTAAAATTGAAATTGGAGGAAAAATGAAAAAATCTATTTTTGCTTTTATTGCACTCTTTCTTTGTGTTTTTAATATACCTGTTTTTGCAGCAGGTGTAAAAGCAAAAGATTACGAGGTAGTTCACCGTTATGTCATGAACGACGGTGTTATTATGGAAATTTGTACTGAAGCAAAAGCACCCCAATGGTTTAAACTTGCAGCTGCCCATGCTTCTTTAGATTCCAATTCAACTTCATGGCAGAAGTTTTCTCCTTACAAAGACGGAAATGCATCAAAGGCTTTTATAGTAGTCAACCAGCTGGAATGTACGGCAGAGCTTGATGAAAAAAATGACTTTACAGGATTATTTAATTCTGAAATCAAATCATTTCTTGGATCGCCTTTCTTAGATTATTGGGCAGATGAGGTAAGTCTATCAAGAAAAAACAGCATGTCATACAATGCAATAGCAGACTTTTCTGAAATAAATGATGAAATAAAAAATCCCGTAAAATCAGAAAGAACAGAAAATGACCCTGATAATCTTTTCATAGTACAAAGAATTCAAAATTCAAAAGATGAAGTTCTTGAAATTTTAGTTAATAGGACTGCACCAAAATGGTTCAAGGAGCTTGGAGCAAACACTGATTTAACTGCCATAAAAAAACAATATGGAGACAGATATAGTCAGGAGGGGTATTTTGAAATCTGTTATGCCCCTAAAAAGATTTTTTGCAGCAAAGACAAGGCTTACAAAGCAGAAATGAAAGATTTTTATATTTCTGCTTTTTCACAAAGAGGACCTGATTTCAAAAATTACTGGTCAAACGGAAAGAAGTCCTATGTCATGTGGAAAAATCATGAAAGCAATAAATCAATAACTTCTGTGTGTGACGGCAAAACCTTGACCATAACCCTAAACAAGGTTCAGCTGACAAGTACTGATCAATATAACCTTTATTTTCCACCAACAGACGAAATCCTCATTTTAAAAGAGGGAGATAAGGTTAGATGTTCTTTTGAATTGACGGTAAGTCCTCAGAAAAACAACCCTTCAGAGAAAGTCATCAAAAGCGTGGCAACACAGTCTGTAATAAACAATACCTGGGTTAGTCTGGAAGACTACGGATGGCACTTTGAAGAAGGCTTTGATGGAGCTACAAAAACATTTGAAAAGACTGTAACAATCCCAGAAGAAAGAGCCGGAACATATTTTCTTTTCAAGCTCGCTATGCAGTCAGGCTCCTATCCAAGCGAAATAACAGCTGGGGCAAGCGTTACTATAAGCGGAAAATTCTTTTTTTCAAAAATTGAATAAGAATTAAGTCATTTTATAAAAGAATAACTAAAGGAGGATTTTAAATGACTAAATTTAATAAATTCATGAGAATAAGCATTCTGATGTTTATTTTTGCTTTGGGCGGAAAACTATTCGCTGCAAGCTCAATCATTGATGGAAAAAAATGGATTGTAACACACAGAGTTACAATGAAAGATGGTGTTATTCTTGAAGTTCTGGTAGATGACCGTGCTCCAGACTGGTTTAAGGAATTATCTACAAAAGTGTCGATGGATACAGACAGTGACTGGTGGAAAAAGATTTCACCATACAAGAAATCACAATGTGCAAAAGTTCCTTTGTTTGTAAACGGAATTTCTTGCGGTAGAACATGGAATAAGGCAGAAAATAAGTTCAATGATAATTTTATGTTCAGTATTAATTCCATTATGACCGGTACACGTTTTACAGATTACTGGAAAGACGAAGGTGGAAAATCAAGAAATAATTTCTATCCATGGAATAACTTTGAAGAGTGGTCAGGTATGGTTGATGAAACTGTAACTCCTGTTCAGCCGGAAATCTATGAGAGAGACACTTCTGCGACAGGACTTTCTGTTCAGGATGGAGAAAAAGTTCATGTTGCCCACCGTTATTCTGAATCAAACGGAAGAATTATTGAAATTACAGTTGCAGACACAATGCCAGCCTGGTTCAAAAATATTGCAAAAAATGCAATCCTTTCAGACTGGTGGGAAAAGAATATTGCTCCTGATAAAAAAGTTGCTAAAGCTCAAGTTCGTGCCGATATATTGTATTGTTACCAGAACTGGAACGGAAGTAATTTAACAGGTACTTTCAAAGCTGAAGTTTCAGGCGGCTCCAATAATGAAGTCTGGAAGACAACAAATTCAAACGGTATTTACCATTCATGGGCTTATGACTATTTTGAGGATATGGAAGGAATAGTTGATGAAGCAAAAGCTGCAAAAGAAACAAATAATAATGCAGTTGTTTCTGTTTCAACAGCAGAAGCAAAAATAAATCCACCTGCAACAGATACATACCATACTCCATGGGGAACCTGTTTTTCAGAAACAGACTTCCAGAATGGAAATTATAAAGAAGGATATCTTAATGTTCCTGGAATTTTTGTACAGGCAAAGAAAACTCCTTACGGCGATAAATGTAAAAACGGATATTATGAATTTGAATATAACGGAATGAAATGGACTTTCTACAGTTTTGAAGAAAAGAAACAGAGTTATACATCTTATAGAACTGCAGGTTTTAAAAACGAATCTGACATAAAAGAGGAAGTTTACAGATTCTGGCGTCGTAATTCTGAAGGACTTACATATGGTTTTGGCGGCTGCTATGAAAAAACCTGTTTTAAGGACGGTAAATATTATTCATGGGCTTATGCTTCTCTTGGAGGCGTAGACAGCGAAAAAAAGCTTTGGATAAAAGAATTACCAGGAGATCCTCTTGAAACTGATGTATTCAGAAAGGCTTCTCATCCAGCAACTTACGATATGGACTTATATGACGGAGCAATTGGAGGTGTTCTTAAATATCCTGCTTCATGGGCAAAATCCACAGGTGCAGATTTTACCAGCCTCACAAAAGCAAACCTGCCAAAAGCCGGTGATAAAATCACAGTTCATATGAAATTTACATCTGATACTGATATTCCAGAATTAAAAGTTTTGCCGATTGATGATTCTCAGGGAGAAAATAATATTATCAATCTTTCGGAGACACAATCAATAAAGAACATAAAAGCCGGTCAGAAGGTTGATACAGTCTTAACATTTGATGTTACTGCAGATGCAAAAGACTGGTTTATTCTGCAACTTTCTTACGACGAATTACGTCATGATGGAACTCCGGCCTTAACGATTGAAAAAGCTGTCAGTAAATCAACAATAAAATAATCGTTGAAGCGAGGGGGAGACATCCCCCTCCTTTTTTTATAAAATGTTTTCATGACCTTTCAAAAATATTCAATAAAAACACAAATTATTCTCGGACTCATTTTTACTTTGTGCAATATACTGTTTCCCTTATCAGCTCAAGCTTTGCAATGGCCTTTTTTTATGGACATGATTTTTGTATATACCGGCAGTTTTTTTGGAATTCCTTGCGGGCTTATTGTTGGACTTGGGCATTCATTATGGACAATTTTTTATCATCATAATTTTCTATACATTTTCTACGGAATCTGCTGCATAACAGGCACTTTGCTTACAAAAGCGCTTGTAACACGACATGAAGATTTTTCTTTGATTCGGCTCTCACTTTTATTCTTTCTTTCAACCGTTATTATAAGCTTTGAAGGTTCTATTATTTATTCAGTTTTCTTTGCAGAAAGAGTAGGAGATAATGAAAATACAACAATTATGTTTCTAACCTATACTCTGATTATGCAGAATCTTAGTGTTCAGTTTAGCGCCTTTCTTGCAAGGTTGCCTGTAAATCTTATTGATAAGTCAATTGCTGTTTTTGGCGGATTTGGAATTTTCTGCGGAGTAAGGAAGATTATAGAGTCGACAGGGGAAGCTGATAATTCATCAGATGATTAAGCCCTCTTTCCTAAAGATATTCTATAAACTCCGGATTTTCTTTTGTAAAAGATTCTGCGTCTTTTTTAAAATCAAGCCAGTTACCGGAAAATAAAAGTTTCATTCCCGGAAGCATAGAAAGCTCGCTTGGTGTTATGTAATCATAACTGAAATCTCTTTCGCAAAAATAAAGCGCAATACGTGGAACACAGGAAATCAAAATATAACTGCAGAAGGTCGAACAGACAAAACGATCTTTTTCCTTAAAGCCTTTGAATGCACGGAGAGTCTTTTTTAAACTTGTCAGAAACTCTCGGTATTCATCAGGCAGCGGAAGTTTTGGAAGTCTTGGGATATTCATCTTTTTTTTGATGCAGTAAAGCGCAACAGGAAAGTTATGAAGAACTGCATATTTCACTTCTTTTGTTTCATAATAGCCGAGTGTTTTCTTTTTTGCAGCTTCGTATTCTTGAGCCGTTACTTTTATTGCGTAAGTATAGTGAAATGACTTTTTAGGATCACAAGTCTGCATGTATGCGCAGGAATCAGGATTACAGCATTGTTCTTTTTTAATATCATAGTCGCCACCGATTGTAAGTCCATAAAAATTATCTGACAAATCAAAACCGATTGCAGCATGTGCCGCAGGGATTTTCGTGGTGTTTGTGATGTACTGTCCTTTTTTCAAAAGTTCTGCGGGGAGATTCGCTGTATAAACCGGATCATATAATCTGATAAAAATGTATTTGTAATTTTCTTTTGGAAGTGCAAGTTTTTTTTCAACGTCTTTATTTTCTATTCCCATTGCTTCTGAATGGAAATAATCGTAGATTTCTTTAAACTGTTCATAACTTTTTTCGAGTGATTTTAATTCTTTTTTCAGAAAGTCAATTGGAAGCCTGCTGTACTTTTTCATAATATAATTATATAACAAGAAATTGTATAAATCCATAAATTGATTGGCTCTTTTCTATCTGCTTATGGTTTGTAAATAAGAAGTGTGCAAAATAGATTGCCGCTTCCATTGACAAAATAGCTTGTGCATTCGTTTTACAAGGAATGATTTATGGTTGTTGTTGAATATGACAAAGAATGGCCTCAGGATTTTTTGAAGATAAAAACTGAATTACAGAAAGCTATCACAGTGATGTCTAATATTCAGCATGTCGGCAGCACTTCAATTCCCGGAATGAAAGCTAAGCCTATTATTGATATTGATGTAGGCTTGGAAAATTGGTCTGATTTTGAAGCTGTAAAAAGAGCGCTGGCAGAAATCGGCTATGAGTACGAAGGTGACAGGGGAATCAAAGGCCGCGAAGCTTTTTGCAGAAATGGAAAAGTGCAAAATAAAATTCTTGATAATATAGACCATCATCTTTATGTATGCTCTGTTGATAATGAAGAATACAAACGCCACATTTTATTCCGCGATTATTTAAGAAATCATGATGAGGCTCGCGACAGATATAATCAGATAAAAGAAGAAATCCTGGCTAAGGTTGGCCCGGAAAACAGAGCAGGCTATGTTCAGATGAAGGAAGAAAATTACAGAGATTTTTTTGAAGATGTAATTAGCAAGGCACAATATGTAGTATAAAAAAATCTGCTGAAGAAAATACTTGCATAATTTGTATATGTATTTTATATTATAAAGTAAAGGCATTCGCAGTCATGCGTCTTGCCTCCTAGTGGTCTATGTCTTTACAGACACTTGCCCGTTAAGTGGCCTAACACTTGGCGGGCTATTTTTTTATTCGTTTACCTTTTTTCCGTCTACGACGAAGGCGCGTAATAATGTCTAAAATAATTGGAATTGCTGTAAACAACAAATCCAAGAACTCATAAAGACTCATAGCTGCCTCCCAAATAAGTAATCTGCCTACATTTCTGTAAACAGTCAAATTTCGGAAGCAAGACCGCCAATAACTACGAATGCCAGTATATATACTATACAACACTATCTTTTACTTTACAAGTAACTAAGGTATACCTATACAACAATTTTGACGGTGATGCGCCCCAAGCGTGGAGCAGTGCCGAAGGCAGCCACCGCAGGCGAAGCCGAGGAGGCCGACCGTTAGGGAGCTGCACAAGGCGTGTGACTCGGTGATTTTGGGCCCATATAAAATTGAATATATTGAAGAAAAACATTATAATAAGCCTAAAATCGAAAATCCGTTAAAAAACAAGCCGTAAGGGTTGTTTTAGGATTATCGAAAGAACGGCTCAGAGGCAAGCTGTGCTTGCCGACTCAACCATTATCTTATTTTCTTTTTTAGGATTTCATAATATGAACAGACGACTTATCACAGCAGCTTTACCTTACGTTAATAACATTCCACATTTGGGAAATATAATTCAGTCGCTTTCGGGCGATGTTTTTGCACGCTTTTGCCGCAGCCGTGGTTACGACACTCTTTATGTTTGTGGTGTTGATGAATACGGAACTGCAACAGAAACTAAGGCTCTTGAAGAAAAGACTGAGCCTCGAGCTCTCTGCGACCACTACTATGGCGAGCACACAAAAATCTACGAATGGTTTAAAATTGATTTTGATAAATTCGGCCGCACTTCCAACGAGCAGTGTACTGAAATTACTCAGAGCCTTTTCAACGACCTGGACAAGGCCGGCCTCATTCACGAGCATGTAAACAAGCAGCTTTTCTGTCCTCACTGTAATATGTTCCTTGCAGACCGCTATGTTGACGGAACCTGTCCAAAGTGCGGTTACGAAAAGGCTCGAGGCGACCAGTGCGATAAGTGCGGTTCTCTGCTTGACCCTACTGAACTTAAAGAGCCACGCTGTCATACCTGCGGCAGAACTCCAGAAGTTCGCGAAACAAAACACTTGTACATCGATCTTCCTGCAATGAGCGGAAAGCTCAATGAATGGATGGAAAAGGCTAGTGTTGAAGGCCGCTGGGCTGACAATGCCATCAACATGACTAAAGCCTGGATCCGCGATGGACTTCAGGAGCGCGCAATTACCCGAGACCTTAAGTGGGGTATTCCTGTTCCAAAGCCTGGTTATGAAAATAAAGTTTTCTACGTTTGGTTTAACGCGCCAATCGGTTACATTTCCATCACAAAGCAGCTGGCTGATGAGCTTGTAAAGGCAGGCAAGCAGAGCTTTGACTGGAAGAGCTGGTGGATTCCAAGCGAGAGCGAAGAGGGCAAGAATAAGCCTAAGGTTGATTTATTCCAGTTTATCGGTAAAGACAATATTCCTTTCCACACTGTGATTTTCCCTTCAACAATGTTAGGCTCGCCTCACGAGTGGACAAAGCTTCACCACATGTCTTCTACAGAGTTCCTGAACTACGAAGACGGAAAGTTTTCTAAGAGTCTTGGAGTTGGAGTATTTGGTTCGGATGCTATTGAGAGCGGAATCCCTGCTGATGCATGGCGTTTCTACATTTTCTATAACCGCCCTGAAAAGCAGGACTATCAGTTCACCTGGAAAGACTTTATGGAAAAGCTGAACGGCGAGCTGATTGGTAACCTCGGAAACCTTGTAAACCGCACTCTCTTGTTTGTAAATAAATATTATGAAGGAAAGATCCCGGACGCCCCAGTTGACCAAGAACTCTGGACAAAGGTTCGCGAGCTTGAAGCTAAGGCAACTGCAAGCCTTGAATGGGTTGATTTGAAGGACGCTTTCCATACAATGTTTGAGATTTCTGATATCTGTAATAAGAAGTTCCAGGCAACTGAGCCTTGGAAGGCACGTACAGAAAATCCTGCAGTGGCAGAAAGCCTTATCCACAACCTTTGCTATGTAATTAAGGATTTGATGATTATGATGAATCCTTATATGCCACAGTACACTCAGAAAATCATGAGCTACTTTGGTAAGACCATTCAGGTTAAGAAGGTTGGAATGGAAACTCAGCCTGGCTACACCTGGGAAGATCTTGGAAAGCTCGAAGGCCTCACAACAGTAGGACCTACAGAAGTTTACTTCAAGCCAATGGATCAGAAGACTATGCTTGCCTTCCGCGAGAAGTTTGCAGGTAAGCAGAATAAGAATTCAAACAAGGATAAACAGGATAAAAAAGATAAAAAATCTTCCAAAAAAGCAGAGCCGGTTGTACTGCCATTAGACCAGCAGGCTGATTTCTTCAACAAAAATATTGAACTCACTGTAGCAAAGATTGTTGACGTAAAGCCAAATCCGGAAGGAGAAAAGCTTTATATTGAAACTCTTGATGACGGAAGCGGAACACCTCGCACAATCCAGTCGGGCCTCCGCATGTACCTCAAAGAAAGCGACCTTCTTGGCAAGCACGTAATTATTGCAAGCAATCTTGCTCCCCGCACAATGCGTGGTGTTGAAAGCCGCGGTATGCTTCTTGCCGGCGACTATAAAGATGCTGATGGTAAAGACTGCGTTGAGGTTCTCGATGCCAGCTGGGCAGCACCTGGCACAAGAGTAGTTCTCGAAGGTGCTGATGTAAATGCCGCAAAGAAAGAGCAGATAACAGGTGATGAGTTCTTTGCAGTTCAGATTGCCGCAAAAGACGGAATCGTTCAGATTGCAGGAAAAAAGCTGCTTGCTGACGGAAAAGAAATCAAAACTGAAAAAGCTTTAAATTCTGAGATAGGCTAAAAGTACGGTGGTTGAGTAGGCGAAGCCGTATCGAAACCACCGCAGAGGACAATTATGAGCATTAAAGACGAAGCAATTGCGTGGGTACGCGACTATTTTGAAAAAAACGGAAATTCACAGACCAAGGCCGTAATCGGAATTTCGGGCGGTAAGGACTCATCTACCGTTGCCGCTCTCTGCTGTGCCGCCCTTGGCAAAGACCACGTTATAGGCGTGATGATGCCAAACGGAGTTCAGTCTGATATTGAAGATTCCAAAAAGCTCTGCGCTTTTCTTGGAATTAAAAATTACACAGTAAATATTGCTGATGCTTACAATGGTCTTACCCGTGCAATAAAAGATTCAGTCGGAGCTGATGAAGTTCCTTCACAGTATAAAACAAACACACCGGCACGTCTCCGCATGGCAACTCTTTACGGAGTTGCTGCAATGGAAGGAAATGCCCGTGTTTCGAATAACGGAAACCTGAGCGAACGTCTAGCAGGCTATTTCACCCTTTGGGGAGATGGAGCAGGTGATTTTGCACCACTTGCAAATCTTTACGTTGATGAAGTAGTGGAGCTGGGACTTTCCCTTGGTCTTCCAGAAGAACTCTGCAACAAGGCTCCAAGCGATGGCATGTCAGGCAAAACTGATGAAGATAACCTCGGCTTTACTTATGCTGATTTGCGTACAGTTGCCGAAGGAAAAACTGATGGCATGGATGCTGCAAAGGTTGATGTCATCAAAAAAAGAATCGACGGTATGGATTTTAAGAAGAAGCTTTTAAATCTTCCATGCTTTGTGCCATCGATTAGAAAATAATAAATGTGGTTTCGACAGGCTCAACCACCGGTGTTTTAGTAAAATTGAATAGCATACCAACCGGTGGTTGAGTAGCCCGAAGGGCGTATCGAAACCACAATTAAAAAGGACTCATATGTTCAACATAAAAATACACAAAATCGAGAGTTCCGCCCACGAAAATGACGGAACTTTTTTACAGACTCCATTCTGGTGCGAGTTCAAGGCCCGCCACGGCTGGACTTACCGCCGTTTTGAAATTGAATATACTTTACCGCCATTGAATGCAGATGAAGGGTGTGAAAAGTCAAAAGAGACCCTGAAACAAGTTCAGGGTGACGGTATTCTAAGGCAGGATGACGGCACTCAAGTTCAGGGTGACAATGTTCGCGTTGAACTTGCTGTTCTCAACCGCAGCTTTGCAAAAGGAATGTTTTCAATTGCCTACATTCCGCTGTTTCCAAAGCTGCTTTACGAGTGCACTCCGGAAGAAGTTTTAGATAAAGCCTTTAGTGATGACAATGAAACGGTGGTTGAGTGCGAGCAAAGCGAGCGTATCGAAACCTTATACAATGGAAAATCCGTTAAAAACCGAGCCGAAAAGGTCGTTTTAGGATTATCCCTAAACTCTACTGTAATTTCAGAAGACATCATAACCCCTGAAACTCAGGCCATTGAATTTGCACACTTTTTAAGCGAGCTTGCCATAGCCCTCAAACCAGAACTTCCTAAAAACACAATCGCAATCCGTTTTGATCCGGATGTAAGCTTTACTAATCCTGAAGATCGCGACTTGTTTAATTATGGAATGCAACTGATTACTTATGCAGACAGACTTAAAATCAGAAAGAACTCGGTAGATATTCAGCCGCCGGACAGCACACTTGTAGACCTCACCGGCACAGAAGAAGAAATCCTCGAGAAAATGCACTCCAAGTGGCGTTACAATATCCGCCTTAGCGAAAGAAAGGGCGTTGTTATTCACCGTTACTTAGGAAATGATATCAACTTGTCTGAAAAAATAGACAAATTTTACGAGCTTACAAAGATTACAAATGCCCGCGACGGCAATGCCAGTCACTCAAAAGCATATTATGCAGACCTTATTAAATCCTCCGCAGAAGAAGTTGCCGCCGGAAAAGACGTTCCTGTAATCAGCCTTTACATCGCAGAACACGAGGGTGAAGAAATTGCATCCATTATGACACTTTTCAGCCACGACGAGGCAATTTACCTTTACGGAGCCAGCAGCAACAACAAGCGCAACCTCATGCCAAATCATCTTTTACAGTGGACAGCAATGAAGGATGCAAAGGCTTATGGCAGCAAATACTACGACATGTACGGAATGCCGCCGGAAGGTAAAGATGAAAATCACCCGATGCACGGACTTTACATGTTCAAGGCAAACTTCGGCGGAAAAAACATCCACCGTACAGGCAGCTGGGACATCCCGCTCAAGGCAATTTACCGCCCATACAGCGCTGCAGAAAAGCTCCGTGCCTTCTGGCATAAGAAGGTGATAAAGAAACTAAAGGGGAGATAATCGCAATCTTCATTGACAAATTTCAATAAACCACTATAATAATATTTGGGCTGGTCGAAAGACCCTGGTCCAACCTACGACGGCGGGCAAACTGACCCGCCATTTTCTTTTTATGGAGCCTTCATGGGACAGCTTAGTATCTTTGTAGATGAAAGCGGCGATTTTGGAGAATACAGCACGCACTCGCCATACTACATCATCACAATGATTTTCCATGACCAGAACAAAGACATTCAGCAAAATATAAATCACCTCAACGAATCTCTTGAAAACATGGGCTTGGGAAAAGATTTTGCAATTCACACAGAGCCGATAATCCGCCGTGAAGAAATCTATGAAAACATGAGTCCCAACGAACGCCGTGCAATACTCTCTAAGCTTTTTTATTTCGTAATGAAATCAGATATCAGCTACAAAACCTTTATTTTTGAAAAAAGACAGTTTGATGATATATTAAAGCTCGAAGGCCGCATGGCAAAAGAAATGTCTCTTTTTATCCGGGAAAAATTCGAATACTTCCAGACCTTTGATGAAGTCATTTTGTACTACGATAATGGTCAGCGTAATCTAAATAGAATCCTGAACTCCGTACTTTTTACAGAACTTTCAAAATATGATGTTCGTAAAGTCTCCCCAAAGGATTATAAACTCTTTCAAGTTGCCGATTTGATTTGTACGCTTCAGCTTCTGGATATAAAGCACAAAAAGAATGAACTATCGAAATCGGAACTGCTGATTTTCCATAACCCAAAAGACTTAAAAAAACAGTTCTTAAAACCAATTAAAAAGAAAGAGTTTACTGGATTAAAGTAATTTCATTCCACCTTCCTGCATGGCATTTTTACCTCTTTAATGCTATACTGTACCCATGCCTTGCTTAGATTGGATTGGAAAAAAGAAAGTCGTAAATCATCATCTGGAAGTTCCCTTTAGAGTTTTAGAAAAGAAATATGATTTTTATGCAGAAGGAGGGGAAAGCCTTCCCCTGTCTCCAGCCGGCAAGCCGTCTTTCGCCACCCCTTCTCCTAAGGGGGACACCCCCTTAAAAACCCCCGAAAACCGCATAATCCACGGCGACAATCTGGAAGCCTTAAAATCCCTGCTTCCCGAATACGAAGGCAGAATCGACTGCATCTATATAGACCCCCCATACAACACCGGAAACGAAGGCTGGGTTTACAACGACAACGTAAACGACCCGCGCATAAAAAAATGGCTGGGCGAAGTAGTAGGCAAAGAAAGCGAAGATTTTACCCGCCACGACAAGTGGCTCTGCATGATGTACCCCCGGCTCAAACTTTTGCAGAAACTTTTGAGCGAAAAAGGTGCAATCTTTATAAGCATAGACGACAACGAAGAGGCAAACCTGAAACTCATCTGCGACGAGATTTTCGGAAGCGGCAATTTTGTAGCGAATATCAGCTGGCAGAGAACGTATTCTATGCGAAATGATGTAAAGGGAATTGCATCAGAAGTTGAAAGTGTACTTGTTTATAGTAAAAATCCATGCTGGCAACCAAACAGACTGCAAAGAACAGAAGAAATGGATTCAAAATACAAAAATCCAGATAATGACCCTAAAGGGGCTTGGCGTAATATAGTTGCAAGTGCACCTGGAGCAGCGACCCATCAAGGAATGGTTTATGCAATTCAAAATCCATTAACTGGCGATTTTGCATATCCGCCACAAGGTCGCTGTTGGTCTCTAGGACAAGATCAAATGTTAAATGCTATGAATGAATGGTGTAACTACGAATTAAAAGATTTGCATGATATAGAAAAACGTGCAGAAATGTGCGGAGTTTCCAAAGATAAAGTAAAAAAAGATGTTCTTGCCATAGTAATAAAAGATGATTTAGAAACAGCAAAACAAAAAGTGCTTAATATATTAAACAATGGTGTTCTTCCTGAATTCTATTTTTCGAAGCAAGGTTATGGAACATTAAGCCGTAAAGCATATCTTAATTCTGTTTCTGGTCGCCCTGTTACCAATTTTTGGTCATTTGAAGAATGTGGACATACAGATGAAGCTTCAAGATTGCTAAAAACTCTTTTTGACGGAAAAACAGTTTTTGACACTCCAAAGCCAACCCGCCTAATCGAACGCATCCTGCAAATCGCCACAGACAAAGATTCAATCATTCTAGACTCCTTCGCAGGATCCGGCACAACCGCCCACGCCGTTTTGAACATGAACCGCAAGGACGGTGGCAGGCGCCGCTTCATCCTCATAGAAATGATGGACTACGCCAAAACCATCACCGCAGAACGGGTAAAAAGGGTAATAAACAATTACGAAAAGGAAAAACAAACGGATTTGTTCGCATCTAACGATGCTCACGAAAAAGAAAAGCGAAGTCCGTTAGGACTGAGCAAATCCGCTTGTTATGAATCCTTCAGTTTCTACGAACTGGGAGAACCGCTTCTTATCAACAATCTCTTGAATGAAAAGGTCGATACCCAGACCATCCGCGAATACATCTGGTTTACGGAAACAGGCAGAAAGATTCCAGATGAGCCCCCGAAACAAGTTCGTGGTGACGGTCATGCTAAACTTGTTTCAGCATCTGAAAATCAATATTTCCTCGGCTGCAATTACGGAGCCGCCTACTGGTTCTACTACGAAAAGGAAAAGGCAACAACCCTTGATATAGATTTCTTATCTACGATTAAGGGTAAATACGAGCAGTACATCATCTATGCAGACATCTGCCTTATCCCCCAGGACTTGCTGCAGAAGAATAATATCATCTTCAAAAAGATTCCCCGTGATATAAAGAAATTTTAAAAAGTATGATATAATAAAATAAATTAAATAGGAGGCAGATATGAGAAAAGAGTTTTGTGAAAAAGACGGAATCCTCATTACTTATACAGAAAATGATGTATGTTTCGAAGACTGCAAGACGGCAGAAGCTATATTACTCAACAATGATGGAAGTATTATTCATTCCAATTTTAACGATGAAAAAAACAAATATTTTCAAGACTATCTGAAAAGACTTTATCCAGTAATTACTACATTCCGTAGCCTTGATTCTCTGGAGACCGCCTGATGCCACAATTTATTCGTGCCGCTGGTTATAAAATCTATTTCTGGTCAAATGAAAGCGGGGAACCGATTCATTTTCATGCCACAAAAGGCGATCCTGACAAGAATGATACTAAGATTTGGGTTCTCCAGAACGGGTCATTTAAAATTGCCCATAATAAGGGACGAATACCGGAAAAAGACTTGTCAAGGATCTTCTCTGCAATGCAATTTTATTATCTTGAATTCATTGAATTTTGGAAAAACTATTTTGGAAATGTAATATTCTATAAAGATTAAGAGATACAACTATTATGGAACTTAAATCATATCAGGCACGAACAATACAGGAGCTCAAAGAATTTATTGCTTTTACTAAAACTTCAAAAAATGCAGCCGAAGCTTATGAGCAATACTGGAAATCAAAGGGCATTATTCCATCTTCAGATGCAAACATAAAGCCTTACAATGATTCTGTAAAAAACGCTCCCCACGTCTGCCTAAAAGTTCCAACTGCCGGCGGTAAAACTTTTATTGCCTGTAGTTCCCTCAAAGCAATTTTTGACCAATACTCCGCAATTCAGAAAAAAGCTGTTGTCTGGCTTGTTCCTTCAGATTCAATTCTTGAACAGACAAAGGCAGCATTGAAAAATCCAAATCATCCATACCGTCAGCGTATAAATGTTGATTTTGCAAACCGCGTAGAAGTTTATGAAAAATCAGAGCTTCTTGCAGGCCAGGGATTTTCTCCAACAACTGTACAAGAAAATCTAAGTATCTTTGTTTTGAGCTTTGACAGCCTGCGTACAAGCAAAAAAGAAGGGCGAAAGGTTTATCAGGACAATGGTGCATTAATGAACTTTTCTGATGATATTGGAGCAGATTCAACTGATGAAGATATTACTTTAATGAAAGTTATTTCTTCACTGCATCCAATCGTAATTGTGGATGAAAGTCACAATGCAGTATCGGAGCTTTCAATTGATATGCTCAATGTTTTGCAGCCGTCTTTTGTTTTGGATTTAACTGCAACTCCGCGAGAAAGCTCAAACATAATCAGCTTTGTAACCGCCCAGGAATTGAAAAATGAAAACATGGTAAAGCTTCCTGTAATCATTCAGAATAATTCCAAAATTGAAGGAGTAATTGGAAACGCTCTTCATCTCCGCCGTGTACTTGAACTGAAGGCAAAGGAATGTGAAAAGAATTACGGAACTCCGTATATCCGCCCGATTGTACTTTTTCAAGCTCAACCAAAATCAAGAGAAGAAGCAGCGACCTTTGAAAAACTAAAACAGATTCTCATTACGGCAGGATGCAAAGAAGAAGAAATTGCGATTAAGACCGCCGAAATCAACGAGCTCAAAAATGTAAACCTGATGAGTAACCGTTGTAAAATCAAATATATCATTACGGTAAACGCACTCAAAGAAGGATGGGACTGTCCTTTTGCTTACATTCTCGCAAGTGTTGCAAACCGCTCTGCCGATGTTGATGTAACCCAGATTCTCGGCCGCATTTTACGCCAGCCTTATGTTCAGCACCTGCCTGATGAGAATCTAAACACAAGTTATGTCCTTACAAACTCAAGCGACTTTTTCAAGACAGTAGAAAGAATTGCCTATACCCTTAATCAGAATCATTTTACAGGAAAAGATTTCAGGGCTTACGACGAAAATGGTCATGCTGAACATGTTTCAGCGTCTCCTAGCGAAGAGATCCCGAAACAAGTTCGGGATGACGAAAATCTGCAATCAGATTTGGAACTTACACCTCAAACAGTTGATTCAAAAATCACTGATACCTCAAACACTCAAGGCAGTGATGATCTTAATAATGCTGATGCTTCTTTAATTGGTTTCTATAAGGACTCTGGTTTTGATGATACTGCTCAAAGTCCGGTATCAGAATATGAAAACTCAATTCCAGATAGCACAAAGTCAATTCTTGAAGAGGCACAGAACGCCGCAAGCCAGGCCGCACAGGAAAAAGAAGAAAATATAAATCAGCAAACAGAAGTACCAGAATTGCAGAGTCAGCTTAAGAAAAATCAGTATGCAATGAAGGAAGAATTCAAGGAATTTGCTTCATCATTAAAAATACCTCAGTTCAGTCTGCCGGTTAAACTTCCGCCTCAGTTCAATTTTGATGATATTGATTTAGAAAACAGCGGAACTAAATTCCATAAGTCATATCTTTTACAGGGTTTTGAGCTCAGCAAAGAAGATACAAAAATCAACTTTTCCGCTGATATAGAAATGTATGAAATTGATTCAAGCGAAAACCAGTATCAGCAGATGACTTTCAAACGCATTACTGGAACAGAACTTGAAAGCATTAAAAAGATAATCTGCGATAAGAACCAGAAAAAAGAAGCCCGTATTGAAATTGCTAAATCTCAGGTTATGGAAATTATGGGCAGTAAATACCCGATTGACGATAAGGAACTTGCCGCCTACATTGAGCACATTCTTAAAAACTTTACAGAAGAAGAGTTTGAAAAGTTTGCTTCAAATATCCTGCTTTATTCAAAAACAATAAGTGATAAAATTGATGAATTAAGCGATGCTTACTGCGAGCCAAAATTCTATGACGATGTTGAGTCAGAAAAAATACAATTAAATTACTGGTATGCACTTCCAGAGATTATGACTATTGCAAATCCGACAACTCTGTCTATTCAAAAGTCTCTTTATGAAAAAGAGGGCGAGATGAATGATTTTGAAAAGCTCGTAATTTCGGAAGTTGCTGTTTTATCAAATGTAGAATGGTGGCACAGAAATCCATCTCGGGGTGAAGGTTTTGAGATTAATGGTGTCACAAATCATTATCCTGATTTCATAATCAAAACCATCAGCGGAAAAATCGTTATGCTTGAAACAAAAGGCGACCATTTAATAGCGACTAAGAAAATCAAGCTTGGAAATACCTGGGCTCAGAATGCCGGAAAACAATTCAAGTATTTCCTTGTTTACGACAAGCTTCAGGTTGAGGGTGCAAAGACAAAAGAGGATTTTATTGAATTACTTAAACAGTTATAATAGGGGTGCTTGAGTGCTTTGCGGAGCAAAGTGTATCGAAACCTCCATAAGGATATTTTTTTATGAACTTTTACGACACAAATGATATTCCATGCTTCGGCGTGGCTGGAAATTTTACAGGACATCTGGAACAGGCTGGAGAAGCCGCTGACTTCAAAAACGTTAAGACGCTCGAGCAAAACGCTCCAAAAGCCATTTTTCCAACCTTTTTGCCTAAAAAAGAGTCAAATTCTGGCCCAGACGCTTCAGTAATTCCAGAATTTCTCACAATCTTTCCTTTTGACCCAAAACGCATAATTTTCCCAAAAGGAGAAGAAAAGCTGCAGATAGAGCCGGAATGTGCAATCATCTTTGATGCCAGTTGGCAGGGCGACCAGTTAGTAGAACTCACACCGGTAAGCTTTGGCGCTTCTAACGACTGCTCAATTCGTAAGCAGGGATCAAAGAAAATCAGTGAAAAGAAAAACTGGGGAAGCTGCACTAAAGGCTTTTCAGAAAATCAGATTGCCTTCGACTCTCAAAGCTTTACAGAAAACTGCAATCTCAACGACTACCGCATAGCAAGTTTTCTTATCAGAAATGGTGAAGTTCACGACTACGGCGAAAACTCAGCAGTACGCGACTACAGCTATATCTATAAAAAACTCACCGAATGGCTGCTGGACAAGTTCAATCATCAGCAAAACGAAGGTCCTGCAGAAGATATTCACAGCTACCTGCTAGCCGCAGGCCGACCATCACGCATATTAGTTTCAATCGGAGCAACCCGCTACACAGCTTGGGGTGAATCAAACTTTTTGCAGAACGGCGATAAGGCCGTGGTTGTAGTGTATCCAGAATCAAAATACAAGCCGGAAGAAATCAAAAAAATGGCAGAAAAAGGCGACTTTTCAGACCGCACAATTTCTTCCCTGATTCAGACTGTAGAAATGTAATTCGCAGGTTACAATCGCTATGTAATTCTCTTTGCCTGAAGAATTATAGCATTGTCGGGGAATAATTCTTCAAAGTGTGCCACAGCCTTTTGTAAAACGTATTTTTCATCTGCGGCAATTATACATTCACAAAAGCCTTTTTCACGCTCCTGTTTTGCGGCAAGGTCGTTAGTCTGATTCAAAAGCTTCACTCCCGGCAGCTGAAGAATTTCTGACATCTCATTCTCCGTCATCAAAGGAAGCTTTAAACTCATCACAAATGGAGCAGGCTGGGGCAGAGCATTTTTTTCAACACAAGCTTTGTACATCATCTCAAAAACTGAAAGTCCGCAGGCTGCCGCATAGGTATAAGTCATTCCGCTCAAACGTGGATTCACTTCAATTATGTGCCATTTACCATCATCATCCAAAATCAAATCAACTTGAGCAGCCCCGCAAAGACCAAGCCCCTCAGCCAGCTTCAACATCATTTCACGCAATTCAGCAGGCAACTCGCAAGGTCCATATTTCACACTTTGCTTGGGACTAGTAATTCCATACTGATTTACACTGAACTCAAAAGGTGGTAATACAGTGTAAGCACCCGACAATCCATAAATCTCAAGGCCAAATTGACGACCACTTATGAACTCCTCAATCAATCTGTTGGAATTATTACGCTTAGAATTAAGATAGCCCGCAACTTCGCCATAGGTATGGGCAACAGTCATTCCATAAGAACTTAGCCCCGTCGTATCTTTTATTATAACCGGAAGCCTCAGCCCTCGGATTTGAGCCAGCACGCTTTCCTTATAAACATTTCGTAAAACTTCTTTATTACTGCCTGCACAAAAATATAAATCATGATCGCAGAAAACCGCAGCAGCCACCTTAAATCCCAGACGCGCCAGCTCGTTATGAGTCCGCCATTTATCAAAACAAATCAGAGCTGTTTCTACCGAATGACAGATTGTCCTAATACCGGCAGCTTTTAATTTTTCTCCTAGAATTGCATCGCTCACAGGCAGCCAGTCGTATGGCTCAATCCAGAAGGTCATTGCAATTGCCATGTCAGGCTTTAATGCTGCGACAGTCCCGGCAAAAGTATCAGTATCAGTTTCGAGGGGAAGGTAATGTACATTAGGAAGAGTAAAGACAGCATCGTGTGAGCCATCAGTTTTCTCCGGCAAAAACATTCCTGGCTTCTGTGTTACGCAAAAAAAATCATGCTCGGGGTGAGCTTTACAAAAGTTGCTGAAAGTCGCAGCATTTATCGGCATCACTTTAATTTTAAAATTCTCTTCATCAAAAATATTTGAATTCGTACTGTAAAAAATAATTCTCATTTATAACCCAGAAAAGATAGATCAGTTTAGAGTTTAACCTGCTCTAAAAACATTTTTATACTTTCAATAAAACGTGCTTCTTCTTGCGGTGGAAGCACGTTTTTATCATATAAAGCCTGTTCAAAAAGAAGACCTGCAGTATGAACAAATTCTGCCATCTCTTTACTGACTTTTTTTTCAATAAGGGCTGTATACTCTGCAGGAGCAAGGTTTAAGCAATATTTTATTTTGTGAGACTCGCCCCAGTCTATAAGACGCATGAAGTGTTTTGTGAGACGGTCAATCTCTGCAGCTTTTTCCTTAGAGCGTCTTGTTTTTTTTAGGAAATCAATCATTGAATCACGAAATTTTTTGCTTTCTACAGTTGAATATTCTTCCTTAATTTTCACATCCTTTGAAAATATATAATGAAAAAAGAGTTTTATATCTTCCCAGACATCATGTAAAAATTTTATTAATCTTCCTTCTGACCAGAAAACTCGCCAGTGATTTGTAAAGAAAGGCCTTATAAAAAAGTAAATCAATCCGACTGCCAGACTAACTATTGCAGCATATTTTATTAGGGAATAAATAAACTCAAGAATCCAGTTAGGTTTGCCTTCCTGTAATCCAAGAAACTTGTTAGGATTTTCAATTATGGGTTCAGCAAATTCTTTTTCTTCATAATATTGCTGTTGTTCTATTTTTTGAGTATCTCTATATTCTTCCACATAATTTATTTTTATAAGTGGATTATCAGAAGAAATAACTGCAGCCGCGCCAGCTGAAATCATAAAAATCAATAATACAGAACGGAATAGTCTTTTTTTATCATGAACTATGTTTTTAAAGCCCAGAAAAGCATAAAAAATATCATTTCTAAAAAGCCCCAGCATAAAATAACACAATAACACACTTAAGTAAAAAAGAATCACAAGCCCAATAATCAGAGGATTAAAAAGCCCTTCAGAAAGCTTTCCAAAAACAATTATGATAAACATTACAACACAAAGACCAAACAAAACAGCCTGCTGACCTTTTGTTTTTTCAGTTAAATCAATTGCTGAAAGATTATTGTGAAAAAGATAAGTTTCAAGTTCTTTTCCATCCAGACTTTCACATTCATAGAGAAATCTGTCATGAAGAATAAACATATCATTAATTCCAGCTTCAATAAAATATTCTACAAGCAGAAAAGGAATCAATGCATAGGGAGTATAACCTTGACCAAAAACAGCTGCAATTATAAGCACAATCATAATATAAAAAAATATAAAAACTATATGCATGGAAGATTTGATTTTTTCCAATGCAAAAATCTGCAACACAAGAGTAAAAATCAATCCAGAAACCAGAAAAATAATGTAGGTAAATATATTGATATATTGAACTTCAAACTCAGCTTTATTAATTACGGTAGAAAAAACACCTGTTGCAGTAAGTATAAGAGAAACAGCAGTTGTAAATACCAAAATCCTTTCAAAAATTCTGTTAAACGTTTTTTCCATATTTCCTCATTATTCCCACATTCTGTGTGTTGATATTTTCTTTATTTGCCTCAACCTTAAGATAATATGATTCAACTTCTTCTGGACCTACGACAAAAAGCAGGGTTCCATGCGGTAACTGATGCTGAAATCTTTTCACAGGATCATAATTTATCTTACCATGTGCACATTTTATGACAGAAAGAATATCAAGAATATTATCAGCTTGATTTTGATGCGACGGTAAATATGGAAAACCTTCTGCAAAAGCAGCAAAACCACAAGGCTGACGTAATACACGTGATTTTTCAACGATATTTGCTGCAATTTCTATAGCTTTTTCCATGTGATATTGTCTGGTATGAAGCTCATAATCTTCATCAGCTAGATTCAGAAAAACAAAAAAAGGAGCATCGAAAGAATCTTCATAGTGATTGGTAAAGAGGCTGTTAAATTTTGCACTGGCGCGCCAGTTAATACGTTTCTGTTCATCACCATTCATATATTCACGGATAGAACGCCGTATTGTAATATCTTCATAGCAGGGATTATTTATTTTTAAGCAACCCTGAGGAAAGCCCGGAACTGCTTCTGTAATCAGTTTAATCCGGGCAGGGCGTACTGTAATTTCAAGCGGGCAGTCAACCTGCATATCAATTATAAAAAGTCCCAGAGGATCACTTGTGCGGAATCTCACTGGACCTGCATGAAAAAGTCCTCTGTCTCTGGAAGTTACTTCATAATGAATTTTTTGAATCTCGTGAGGGCGCAGTCTTGTGAGACCTTTATTTCCATCATCAAAAACCTGAAAAAAAGGAATATCATCAAAAAAATACAATATATGAGCTGTAAGCGGAGAATAGTTTTTGATTGTAAATGAGATTTGGGAATGTTCTTTACAGGCAAGCTTTAGTTTCTCTGTATTACGTTCTGCCTTTATCGAACGTGAAAGAACAAGAGCATATAAAAAAGAAATAAGAAAAACAAAAAGAATACCAAGACATATGAACTGAACTAATCTATAAGGACTAATCAGAAAGAAAGTGAGACTTAATGCAAGTGATATATATACCAGAGGTGAAACTTTTATCATTATCTCAGACTAAATAAATCAAACATGAGCTTTAAAAGCTGGAAGGGCTACCTGCTCAATCAAATCAGAAATAATACTTTCAGGAGAATAACCTTTAAGAATTGAATCACTTGTCAGAATTATTCTTTTTCTGAATACAGGACGTGCAAGAAGCTTCACATCTTCTGGAGTTACAAAGGTTCGTCCATTTACAGCAGCATAAGCCTGGCAGGCTTTGTATAAAGCAATCGAACCGCGAGGAGAAACCCCGGCAGCAATTCTTACATCATTACGACTTGCTTTAGAAAGTGAAATAAGATAGGCAAGAACTGCTTCATCAACATGAACTTCAACAGCTTCCTTCATCGCTTCAAGAATATCTGTTGCACCGACTACAGCTTTTACATTTTCAACAGGATGGATAAGACTTCTCTGGGCAGTAATGATTTCTGCTTCTTCTGCTTCATCTGGATATCCCATAGAAAGTGTCATCATAAAACGGTCTTTCTGTGCTTCAGGCAGAGGAAAAGTTCCTTCAGATTCAACAGGATTTTCTGTAGCAAGAACAAAGAATGGCTTTTCCAGCTGATGGCGGGTTCCGTCCACACTGACCTGACCTTCAGCCATACACTCAAGCAGGGCAGACTGAGTTCTCGGAGTAGCGCGGTTAAGCTCATCAACAAGAACAATGCTGGACATTACAGGGCCTGCACGAAACTCAAATGTCTTGCTATCAGGCAGCCAGACAGAACTTCCTGTAACATCTGAAGGCATAAGATCCGGCGTACACTGAATACGATTAAATGAAAGGCCGGAAGCTTTAGCTACTGCTTTTGCAAGAACTGTTTTTCCTGTACCCGGAAGGTCTTCCAGAAGAACATGGCCGCCTGCAAAAAGACAGGCAAGCAACATATCAACAACGTCAGTGTTTCCTTTGAAAACCTGACAAACTTCATTTTTGATTTTATCTGCGGTTTCTTGTATTTTTGTCATAATCAAAGTATAGCATATAAATATATTAATTGTCACACGGATTCGGGGCTGTCCCAAAAGTATGGGGCAGCCCCAAATATTTTAAATTTACAAGTGAAT